>Ga0247727_10000472_pt1 | contig 97401 bp, 105 predicted proteins | sample WisWelCaveWW1625_FD_202498 | JGI IMG/M metagenome (GOLD analysis project Ga0247727, IMG submission 202498) | Biofilm microbial communities from Wishing Well Cave, Virginia, United States - WW16-25 | ecosystem: Environmental > Aquatic > Deep subsurface > Groundwater > Cave microbial mat...
AGCTGGCAAAAGCCCAAAAGAGGCAAGAGAAATTCTTAAAACCGTCGCCGAAGTTTCTGATGTCAAAGTTGTTTTTACTCCGAACTTGCCTTTATTAGAGTCGATTCCCAAAAACAAATCACGAATTAAACTTAAGATTGAAGCAAACTAGATGACCCTCGTTGTTTATATAAAAGAAAAACCAAAATTCAAAAAAATCCCCAAAGTTAGAACTCAAGAAGAATCCGCAAGTGTGCGCAAAAGAGAACGGTTTTTCTTTGGGTTTATTTCTGTAATTGGCCTTTCTGCAGTTATATTTGCTCTTTTACCAAGTCTAGTTTGGCAATTAAAAACATTGCCAAGACTTAAGGCAAAAATAGATTTAAAACCAGTCCCCGAGGGCCAAGTTTTATCGACTGGCACGGTCCTTGCTGCAAACGTTCAAGTGATAAAAGATGAAGATGGTTTTACCTACTTCTTTACTGATTACCAACCACCTGCCTCGACGCAAGGCTGGGGAGAACGAAAGCCTCAGGAATTTTCCTTATCGATCCCTAAGTTGAAAATCGTAAAGGCCAAAGCCAAGGTGGACAGTCTTCGTTTTGACCGTCAACTTTCCCATTTTCCAGGCTCTGCCATTCCCGGGGAAATTGGCAATAGTTTTATTACCGGCCATTCAGTCTTACCCCAATTCAATGACCCAAAAAATTACCGGGCAATCTTTACCAAACTATCCGATTTAGAAATAGGGGATCAGGTGATAGTAGAAATCGAAGGAAAAACATTCAATTTTATTGTTCAGTATGCAAAGATAGTTGACCCAAAAGACCTTTCTGTACTTGGACCAATTTCGCCTTCCGGTCGAAACTTAACCCTGATGACCTGCGTCCCCCCGGGTACTAACACGAAACGCCTTGTCGTAATTACTAGTTTGATATAATTTCCCAGCCAGAAAAGACGTAAGTTTTATTATGAGTAGTCCAGAGTCTCGTGTTATGAGACTATTCGATTTGATAAAAGAGGGGAAATCTGCTGAAGAAATTGCAGGAATCATGCACGATTCAGGGGAATCTGGAAGGCAAAGAATGGAAAAGGGAAGGAAAAACGAGTCTCAAGTTGCTCTTATATTATCTGGTTTGGATGAGGTGATTGGTATATCCATCAACAGAAGCCAAGGTAGTCAAGACAGAAAAGGTCGAGATCTTACAGTGCAATTAAAACCAGTTCCGGGCCATGAAGTTACTTATGTTCAGGTCAAGCCAAGCAAAGGGGGTATTAGAAATTATAGGCATAGAGTAAACCGCGATGCCAACATTCCCGCTGCAGGAGTTAACAATTGGCTTATTGAGCATAATCAAATCCTCATAAATGCTAGATCTCCCGTTGAAGTAATCAAAGCCAGCTTCCTTTCACAACTTTCGGTAATTAGAGCTTTCCATCGTAAATAATTTGACAATTCTCTCTAAACTTTCCACAATTGCCTCATGATTTTGGCAATTGATCTTGGGCAAAAAACCACTGGTTTGGCAATATCAGAAGGCAATTTTGCATCTCCTTACAAAACCATAAAGCACAAAGATCAAAAAGAGGCGCTTCGTAAAATCATCAAAATTATCGATGAAATCTCTGCCAGCAAAGTTGTAGTAGGTTATGTCGAAGGCAAAATAAAAAAACTTTTTGAAGATTTTGCATCTTCCTTAAAATCAGAAAGGCCCAATCTTGAAATTGTTCTTTGGGACGAAACTTTAACATCTAGACAAGCAACCGACACTATGATTAAACTTGGAATCGCGCGAAGACGAAGGCAGACTAAAGAACATTCTGTTGCCGCTGCCGGTATTTTACAAAGTTATTTAGATGAAGCCAGACCAAAAAATCGGTTTCATCTAAAGGAGCGCAGCGACGAAGGACCTCTATGATTAAAAGAATTCTTGCCCCTGTCCAGGCTTGGGTTTTACTTCAAGGAAAATGTGTTGGTTGTGGACAGAATTTAACTTTGGCTCGCAAATTCGAAAGAAAAGACAATAGCCAACAGGTAGTTTGCTCCTGCGGCAGGATTTACATTTTTGATAAAAGAAAAGGCAAGTATAGAAGAGCGACATTCACGGAGGCAAAATTTGATTAAAAAGACCCCAAAATTTTTAATTTTCGCCCTAATTTTTCTTGCTCTAATACTCACCCCAATAGCCTTAAATCAGTACTATAATTATCTGCTTTGGCCTGTTTCTTCCGAAGATTCTCCTCAAATATTCATCATAAAACCCGGTCAACCAGTTACCCAAATTGCGCAAAATCTCAAAAAAGAAAATCTCATAAAAAGCTCTTTCGCTTTTAGACTTTTGGTTTCTCAAATGGGCATAGCCCAAAAAATTCAAGCGGGTGATTTTCGCCTTTCCCAAAACATGACTTCAAGAGATATCGCCAAGGAACTTACTCATGGAGCTATAGATGTTTGGGTAACAATACCAGAAGGATTAAGAATAGAAGAACAAGCACAGAAAATCGAGGAAAAGCTGAAATTTGGCTCAAACAACAAATTCCAGTTTGACAAAAAGGAATACCTAAAATTGGCCGATGAAGGCTATATGTTCCCAGACACCTATTTAATCCCCAAGGACGTTTCCGCAGCCAATGTAGTCGAAAGGCTTAGACAAACATTTGATCAAAAGGTGGAAAAAAACATTTTGGAAAAAGGAGGAGAAAATAACTTATCCCCCGAAGAAGTAATCGTCCTGGCGTCGCTAGTGGAAAGAGAAGCTAAAACTAATGAGGAAAGGCCGATAATTGCTGGTATTCTACTTAATAGACTCGAAGCGGGGGTTGCTCTCCAGGTAGATGCAACAGTCCAGTATGCAAAAGGCTATGACAGTGCCAAAAACTCCTGGTGGCCGCAGGTTTCAAGAGAAGACTACAGAAGCGTAAAGTCTCCCTATAACACCTATTTATTTACTGGTTTACCTACGAAGCCAATTGCTAGTCCAGGTCTAGAATCTATTAGAGCGGCAAGCGATCCCCAGGATACAGATTATTTTTATTATCTTCACGATCCTGACGGTAAAATCCACTACGCAAAAACGATCGAAGAACATAACCGCAATATTCAAGAATTCCTCTAATTTTTTTAAAATCATTGTTATTGACAACATAGGCAAGAAGTGGTATAAAAATAACTACAGTATCCTTATGAAGGAGGTTTTTTTGTACCTTCTTCATTTTCGTTGTGTCAAGTCCTGTGGATCATCCCAACAACTAGATTCGAAAGACGATTTGTTTCGCCTTCGGGCCTGATCCTCCGCCCTTAACGGGTTCAAGTCAACAAGTATATAAACAATAAACCTGTGGTAAATCGCATCTCCTGGGGTCAATTTAAAGATATAAATTTACCTCCTTTGGACTTAATTCAAGTGCAACGGGAGTCATTTGGTGAGTTTTTGGATACCGATATTGGAGAAATTTTAAATGAGATCTCCCCTGTAGATGATTTTACGGAGAAAAATTTCACTCTCACTTTTGGAAAACACTCACTTGGAAAGCCAAAACATTCTCCAGAGGAGGCAATTGAAAAAGGCCTTACCTACGATGTCCCATTAAAAGTTGAAGCGACGGTAGTTAACAAACAAACCGGCGGCAGAAATGCCCAAGAAGTTTTTCTATGCGATTTGCCAATTATGCTAGATAAAGGATCATTTATCATAAATGGAATCGAAAGAGCCGTAGTTAGTCAACTTGTTAGAGCTCCTGGCGCTTATTACTCCGCAGAAATCGATCCAACAACTGGAAAAATGCTCTATAGCTGCGAGATTAGACCACTTCGGGGTTCTTGGTTAGAATTTGCTGTAACCAAAAACGATCTTATAACCGTCAAGATCGACAGGCGTCGAAAGTTTCCTGTAACTACTTTCTTAAGGGCGATTGGTTTTTCGGATAACGAAAAGATCATGAAACTATTTAGTTTTGTAACCGACGAACATGCCAAAAAACTTCTAGAAAATAGTCTTAATAAAGATTCAACCACCTCTCAAGAGGAAGCACTTTTGGAAATCTATAGAAGAATGCGTCCAGGTGATCACGTAATCTTAGACAACGCCAAAAGCTTAATCGAAAACATGTTCTTTAACCCTCGTCGTTATTCTTTGGGAAGCGTTGGGCGTTACAAGATCCAAAAGCGTTTCAAAAACATTAAAGAAAAAATCTCCTCCCAGAAAGAAAAAGATGAGGATGGTCAGGTATTAACAACTGCCGATTTTGTGGCAGCTATTGCCTATCTTTTTGAGTTACTTCAAGGTACTGGCAAAGTAGACGATATTGATCATCTAGGTAACAGACGAATAAGAAGAGTTGGTGAACTTGTAGCTCAAAATGCTTTTAGAGTCGGAATACTAAGACTAGAGAGAGTTATTAAAGAAAGAATGAGCCTGACACCAATTGATACCGTTCCATCTCCAGCTTCTCTAATTAACGCAAGGCCAATCATTTCTGCAGTGAATGAGTTTTTCCGATCCTCCCAGCTTTCTACGATTCTAGATCAGACTAATGCACTTTCAGAAGTTGATAACTTAAGAAGATTAACTGTAATGGGTACTGGTGGTATTGCTCGGGAAAGAGCCGCTTTTTCTATTCGAGATATCAACCACTCTCAATACTCCAGAATTTGTCCGATTCGTTCACCGGAAGGGCCAAATATTGGTCTTGTTACTTACATGTCCTTATACGCAAAAATTAATGAACATGGATTTCTAGAAGCACCTTATAGGAAAGTAATCAAAGGCAAAAATGGTAAAGCACAAGTTACCAACGAAATAGTTTATCTAGCCGCCGACGACGAGGAGGAATACCATATTACTCACGCTCAGGTCCCCCTCGACAATAATAGCCACTTTTTAGAAGACAGAGTGCCTGTACGCTTTCGAAGGGAGTTTACTACTGCCCTACAAAGTGCAGTAGACTTCATAGACGTCGTCCCAAGGCAAATGGTTGGAACTTCTGCATCACTAATCCCGTTTTTAGCCCACGATGAAGCTAATAGAGCCCTGATGGGAACGCACATGCAATGTCAGGCAGTGCCTTTAATTAACCCTGAATCGCCGACAGTTGGTACAGGCATGGAAGAAGTAGTTGGCACAAATATGGGCAGAGTTGTCCATGCCCCTGTAGACGGTAAAGTTGCCTACGTCGATAGCAAAAAGATAATAATTAAGTCGAATGCAAAATCAGGCGGAGAGATTACCATCCCGATTCAAAAGTTTGCTAGATCGCCCCAAAGCACTTGTCACTCTCAAAGGCCTAAGGTTCTAAGTGGACAAAAAATAAAAAAAGGCGATGTTTTAGTCGATGGGGCCTCAACTGACAACGGTGAACTTGCACTTGGTAAGAATTTATTGATTGCTTACATGAGTTACGATGGATTAGGTTATGAAGATGCGGTTGTAATTTCGGATAGGCTTTTTAAACAAGATGTTTTAACGTCCATTCATATTGAAGAGTACGAAACTTCGGTAGTAGAGACTAAACTTGGCCCTGAGGAAACCACCAGAGACATCCCTAATGTTTCTGAAGAAGATCTTGCTAACTTAGATGAGCAAGGTATTGTAGTGATGGGTGCAGATGTTGGGCCAAACGATATTTTGATCGGCAAAATCGCCCCTAAAGGGGAAACTGAATTAACAGCTGAGGAAAGACTCCTAAGAACTATTTTTGGAGAAAAAGCCAGAGAAGTCCGAGATACTTCGCTAAGAATGCCCCATGGAGAAAAAGGAACAGTCATAGAAGTTAAAATTCTCGCTCGAGATAAAGGGGACGAACTTGAACATGGGGCTCTCCAAAAGATAATTGTTAAAGTTGCCAAAATCCGTAAAGTAGTCGTAGGCGATAAGCTTGCGGGTCGTCACGGGAATAAAGGAGTAATTTCCAAAATTGTCCCGCAAAGCGATATGCCTTTTCTACCTGATGGCACTCCCGTAGATATTATTATAAGTCCATTATCAGTTCTCTCTAGAATGAATTTGGGTCAACTTATAGAAACTCATCTTGGCTGGGCTGCTTCCAAACTCGGATATAAAGTCGCTGTTCCAGTTTTCGAGCACGTTTCAGAAGAACAAATTATCTCTGAGTTCAAAAAAGCTGATCTTCCCATCGATGCGCGAGTTACTCTCTACGATGGCAGAACAGGTTTACCATTTGATAGGCCGGTAGTTGTAGGTCAAGCCTACATTATGAAATTAATTCACATGGTTGAAGACAAAACTCACGCCAGATCTACCGGGCCGTACTCCTTAATTACCCAGCAACCTCTGGGTGGTAAAGCCCAAATGGGAGGTCAAAGATTAGGAGAAATGGAAGTTTGGGCTCTAGAAGCCTACGGCGCTGCCTTCACTTTACAGGAAATGTTAACAATTAAGTCGGATGATGTTGTTGGTAGAGCTAAAGCCTTTGAGGCAATAATTAAAGGAACCGAAATTCCTCAAGCATTAATTCCAGAGTCATTCAAAGTTCTTGTTAAAGAATTAAATAGTCTTAATCTTAACGTCCAAACAGTTGGTGCCAAAACTGTCGAGCAAGAAGAAGAAATTCCAAAGAGTCAGGCACAAATTAAGGAAATTCAAGAATTTGCCCAAGCTTCTGGAGCAGAAATCGTAGCTAATGAGCAAGAAATCACTAAAGCTCCAGTACCTATGGAACTTGAAAAAGGAGTAAAATCCCTCAAAAATTGAGGTTAATAGTATATGAATGAACTAATTGATTTTGAATCCTTAAAAATTACACTTGCCTCACCAGACAATGTTAAAGATTGGTCATTCGGTGAGGTAACTAAACCAGAGACTATTAACTACAGGACCTTAAAGCCCGAAAAAGATGGTCTGTTTGATGAGAAAATTTTCGGTCCTACGAAAGACTGGGAATGTTACTGTGGAAAATACAAAAGGATTAGGTACAGAGGCATTATTTGCGATAAATGTGGAGTCGAGGTAACCCAATCCAGAGTGCGCAGAGAAAGAATGGGACATATTACTCTAGCTGCCCCCGTTGTCCATAACTGGTTTTTTAAAGGAAGCCCTTCAAAATTAGGACTGCTTTTAGATATTGCTCCCAGAAGCTTAGACGCAGTTGTTTATTTTGCCTCATACCTTGTGATTTCAACAGACGAGGAAAAAAGAAAACAAATTCTTAAGAATCTTGAAGCTGAATTAGAGAAAAAACGATCTCTAAAAAATGCTGATCTTAAAAAGCAGTTAGAAGAGGAAGAAAAAGATGTTAAAAAGGAAGTCACCCAAATTAAATCTAAAGGTAAAGCCAACGAGCACACCGATTTAAAAATCGAAGAGACAAAACTCAATATGCGCCAAAGACAAGCCAAGCTTCGTGAAGAATATTCTCTTGATATATCAAGGCTAGAGGAAATCTACAAAAATATAAGTCAAATGGTTAGTTCCATCAAATCACTTGATCTTCTCTCAGAAGATGAATATCTTAAACTCTATGACTACGAAGCCCAAGATTTTCTGACAGTTGGAATGGGGGCAGAAGCACTTGTTTCAGCCCTAGAAAAGGTAGAACTGGCAAAACTTTCTGTTTCCCTTCGCGAAGAAATTTCAAAAACCACCGGCCAAAAGCACTTAAAAGCAACCAAACGGCTAAGAGTTGTAGAAAGCATGCGTAAAGCAGATATTTCGCCTTCCTGGATGGTTATTAAAATTTTGCCAGTTTTACCTCCGGACCTTAGGCCAATGGTTCAACTTTCTGGTGGCAGATTTGCAACTTCAGACCTTAACGATCTTTACAGAAGGGTAATCAATAGAAATAATCGTTTGAAAAAACTTATTGAACTCGGTGCCCCAGAAATTATTTTAAGAAATGAAAAAAGAATGCTTCAAGAAGCTGTTGACGCCCTAATTGATGCCCAACGGGTTAAATCAACTCGAGCTTCGAAAGAACTAAGATCACTTTCTGATATGCTGCGCGGTAAACAAGGAAGATTTAGGCAGAATCTCTTAGGCAAAAGAGTAGATTATTCCGGAAGATCAGTCATTGTAGTTGGACCAGAGTTAAGCTTGAACCAGGCTGGTATTCCTAAGGAAATGGCTCTTGAAATGTTTAAGCCCTTTGTTCTTCGAGAAGTAATCGCCAGAGGATTTGCTCCGAATGTCAAAAGCGCCAAGCATTACCTAGAAAGAAGAAGTGGCGAGGTTTGGGATATTTTAGAAGAAATTACTAAAAATCATCCGGTTCTTTTGAATAGGGCGCCGACACTTCATAGATTAGGAATACAGGCTTTTTACCCGATTTTGATAGAAGGTAATGCAATTAGAATTCATCCCTGTATTTGCGCCGGCTTTAATGCTGATTTTGACGGAGACCAAATGGCTGTCCATATCCCTCTTTCCGAAAAGTCACAAGAAGAAGCAGTTGAATTGATGATGGCAGCCAGAAACCTGTTGCGACCCGCCGACGGTTCCCCCATTACCCTGCCCAACAAAGAAATGGCCTTAGGTATTTATTATTTAACTTCCCTCGATCCTGCTCTTACGCAAAACAAAAACGTTTTTGAAAACGAAGACGAGGTACTTCTTGCTCAAAATTTAGGAAAGATTTCAATAAGGCAAAAGATTAAAGTCAAAATAAAAGGGGAGGTTCTTGAAACAACTCCTGGCAGAATTGCTTTTAATCTACAGCTACCAGAGTCTATGGGATTTATTAATGATACAATTACGGCTTCAACTATCAAAAAAATCATAAGCGCAAGTATTGACGAGTTACCAGAAATCGAAGTTGTGGAATTAATAGACAGGTTAAAAAGCCTTGGCTTTGAAGGTGCAACCTTTTCAGGGCTTTCAGTTTCAGTTTTCGATTGTTTTATAGTTGATGAGAAACCCGTAATCATTGCAAAAGCAGATCAAGAAGTCGAAAAAATCGAGAAAAACTTTGGTTTAGGATTAATTACCAAGGAAGAGCAAAAACGGCTTTCCCAAGAAGTTTGGCTTTCAACAACTAATGAACTTGCAGACATTACCTGGAGGAAACTCCCTGAAGATAATTCAATTAAAATTATTTCAGATTCAGGTGGCTCTCGGGCTACCGCAGAACAAATAAAACAATTAGCCGCAATTCGTGGTCTGGTAACCGACCCCTCTGGTCAAATTGTCCCCTTGCCTATTAAATCAAACTTTCGAGAAGGTCTCTCAGCTTTCGAATATTTTACAAGTGCCCGAGGAGCCAGAAAAGGTCTCGCAGATAGAGCCATTAAGACAGCAGAGTCAGGCTATTTAACAAGGAGACTTGTCGATGTTGCTCACGATGCCATTATTCGCCTTGAAGATTGTGAAACAAAAGAGAACATTGCTATCTCGAAGGAAGATAGACGCCAAACCCATTTTATTGTCAGGTTAATAGGTAGGATAGTCGCTAAGGATGTAGTTTCTCCAAAGACCAAAAAGGTCATAATCGCAAGAAACAGCGAAATCACCGAAAAAGATGCCTTAGAGATTGAAAAGAATAATATTAACGAGATTTTTGTCCGCTCTGTTTTAACTTGTGAAGCAAAATACGGGCTTTGTAAACTTTGTTATGGTAGGGATTTAGTCACTAGAAAATTAGTTGCCATCGGTACACCGGTTGGCGTTATTGCCGCACAAAGTATCGGTGAGCCTGGGACTCAATTGACCATGAGAACATTTCATACGGGTGGAATTGTCGGTCTAGATATTACCCAAGGGTTGCCGCGAGTAGAGGAGCTGTTCGAAGCCCGCACTCCAAAATATTCTGCTCAGATTTCAGAAATATCTGGTAAAGTCAAAATCGAGGAATCTCCGGACGCATATTTAGTAAAAATAAAAAGTACCAACCTAAAACCACCAATTGAAAAAGAATATTTGGTTCCTCCAACATCAGAGCTTAAAGTCGAAGATGGCCAATTAGTAGCTGCAGGGACTCCACTTTCATCTGGTTATTTAGATATCAAAGAAGTTTTGTCGGTATCTGGTTTACGAGATGCCCAAAAATACATTATAGGTGGTGCCCAGGAAGTTTACGAAACTCAAGGAGTAGTCATAAATGATCGACATTTTGAAGTTATCGTTAAAAAAATGAGCGAAAAAGTCAGAATTGAAAGTTCAGGTGACAGTGTTTTTTTACCAGGAGAATTAGTAGATAAGAATAATTTTCAAGAGGAAAATGCCAAGGTACTATCAGAAGGCGGTGAGCCGGCAACTGCTCAGGTTACCATCCTAGGAATTACTCGCGCTGCACTAAGAACAGAAAGCTTTTTATCTGCAGCTTCTTTCCAAGAGACAACAAGAGTTCTAACTGATGCTGCGATTGAAGGCAAAGTGGATAAACTATTAGGCCTCAAAGAAAATGTAATCATTGGACGACTTATTCCAACGAGTCCCCAAAGGGCAGCAATTAAATAATCTGAAATTGTTGAGGGAATAACGTTTAGCTGTGATATAATCTTACAATTATAAATTTGAATCTGGATTTGCAAGTTCAAATTTGTCAACTAAAGAAGAAGAAATTAAGGGGAAACTTGATGTCCCCACAAAGTTAAGAAAATGCCGACAATTAATCAATTAATTAGAATAGGGCGAAAAGCCAAAATTAAAAGGATTAGGGCAACTGCGCTTCGGCGTGCCTATAATAGCAAACACAATCGTTACGTTTATTATCCATCAAGTCAAAAAAGAGGCGTATGTGTAGTTGTCAAAACAATGACACCTAAAAAGCCCAATTCCGCGCTTAGAAAAGTAGCCAGAGTTCGTTTATCTAATAAACAAGAGGTAACTGCATATATTCCAGGAATGGGTCACGAATTAGCTGAACACTCAGTGGTTTTAATTAGGGGTGGCCGTGTTAAAGATTTGCCAGGCGTCAAATACCATATAATTCGCGGTAAATACGATACTACCGGCGTAGTTGGTCGCAAGCAATCTAGGTCGCTTTACGGAACCAAAAAATCGGGCGCAGTTTCAGGAGCTCAAGCCGCAGCTACGGTAGGAGCAACTGCTGTTTCTCAGGCCGAGGCTCCAGCAGCGCCACCTCCAGGAGAATGAATCATGAGACCAGAAAATACTGAACAATTCACAGAACATGTTAATCAATTAGAAAGAGCGAGATGGATTACGGCAGACCAGTTGAGATCTATTGAAGATTTGGTGCACAGTGAAGGAGGCAGTGCAATTGTCAGACCTCAAAACGGTGAAGAAGAACCTTACGGGCCAACAATTTACACAATCGGTGAAGAACCTCTAATGGTATTTAATAAAGTATCAAAAAGAGATTCACGATTGGTGGGCTGGGTTTTTCCTAGTGAAAAGCACGCAAGAATGCTTCAGAAAGCCGGAATTTTACACCTTGAGGAGACGAAAGGAAAAAAGTAGCCTAACATGCCAAGAACTGGTCGAATCGAAAAAAGACAGGTTGCACCTGATTCCATTTACAAAAATCCCCTGGTTGCCAAACTAATTAATAAGATTATGGTTGATGGCAAAAAGTCTCTAGCCGAAAAAATAGTTTACGAAGCCTTTAAGGAAATTGAAAGAAAGAATCAAGATCCCATAAAAACATTTGAAGTAGCCCTCGAAAATATTACTCCCAGAATGGAAGTCCGACCAAGGCGTGTCGGTGGTGCTTCGTACATGGTCCCCATGGAAGTAAGAGGGGTAAGGCGCCAGTCACTGGCTATTTCTTGGTTAGTCACATCAGCTAGAAGTCGTCAGGCAAAAGAAATAGCACCGCAGTTGCGTCCAAAAGGAAAACCATTAATGATTGCCAAGCTTGCTGCAGAAATTTTTGAGGCAGCATCTGGAGCTGGAAAAGCCGTCAATAAAAAGGAAGAAATGCATCGCATAGCCGAAGCGAACAAAGCTTTTGCTCATTTCCGATGGTAACTTTGGTTACCGAGAAAATACCGGAAAGCTCAACCTATTTTTATTAGCTTAAATGAGACCAATTCAGTCTTGCCAAGCAATCAAACCTAAGATATAATTGCCGCTTAGTATTAAGTCTTGCCAAGCCAACTTACTTTTGATGTAATTGTAAGATAAATGATTCGAAAAATATTATGACTTTAACAAAAACTCAAAAACTAAAAAGCCTTAAAAGCAAGCTCAAAGAGCTAGAAGAGGTTAAATTAAAACAGGCTCTTGCAAAATATGGCGAGGCTTATCAAGAATCAGGCGCAGCCTGGCAGGAAAATGCCGCGTGGGAGCTTGCCGACGAGGAAGTCTCTGTTCTAAGAGCAATGATTACAGAAATTAAATCCGAAATTAAAAATCTAGAACACAATCATCCCTCTCCCCTAAGAGCTGATCTGCCCTCAAATAGGCAAAAAACAGAGTAATCCCAATTTAATAGGAAAATGATGATGTCTCAAAAAAGACTAAATTTACCAGATCTGATCCCCACCAATAAATGGAGAAATAATGGCAGATAAAACCTCGAGACTCTATCCATTAGACCGTATCAGAAATATTGGCATTATTGCCCATATCGATGCTGGTAAAACGACTACTACCGAGAGAATCCTTTTTTATACAGGTAAAACCTACAAGCTAGGCAACATAGACGAAGGCACTACTGTCACAGACTGGATGGTCCAAGAAAAAGAAAGGGGTATTACAATCGTTTCGGCAGCAGTTACTGCTTTTTGGACTCCAAAAACTGGCCCGTATAAAGACATCGAATCAAGAATTAACATCATCGATACCCCTGGCCACGTTGATTTCACTGCAGAAGTCGAGCGATCACTCAGAGTATTAGATGGTGGCGTGACTGTTTTAGATGCCGAAGAAGGAGTTCAATCTCAATCAGAAACGGTTTGGCGTCAGGCAGATAAGTACAAAGTGCCTAGAATTTGTTTCGTCAATAAAATGGATAAAGTAGGAGCCGATTATTTTGAAACTTTAAAATCGGTTAGGGAAAGATTAGGTGCGCCTGCTTGCCCTTACAATATTCCAATCGGCAAAGAAAATGATTTTAAGGGAGTTGTAGATCTATTAACTAACAGAGCCTACATTTGGGACGAGGAAGCAGCCAAAAAGGGCGGCGCTGAATTTAAAGACGTACCTGTTCCTGCTGAAATGGTAGAAGATGTTGCCAAGTACAGGGCAGAGTTAATCGAAAAAATTGCCGAAACCGACGATACACTTCTCGAGAAATTTTTAAAAGGCGAAGAAATAGATGTCGATGGAGCCAAAAAAGCCTTGAGACAGGCTGTTATCGAATACAAAATTGTGCCAGTTCTTGCCGGTTCCAGTCTTAGAAACAAAGGAGTCCAGCTTCTTTTAGACGCTGTTGTTGAATATTTACCTTCTCCACTGGACATAGTTCAAATAGAAGGTACTAATCCCAAGACAAACGAACAAGAGATCCGTAAACAAGATATCAACGCTCCCTTTTCTGGTCTTGCTTTCAAGATTCAAATTGATCCGCATGTTGGTAAGTTAACTTACGTACGAGTTTATTCGGGAGTCTTAAAATCAGGTAGTTCCGTACTTAATGCTACCAGACACGACAGAGAAAGAATTGGCAGAATTCTCCTTATGCACGCAAATACACGTGAGGAAATTACGGAGGCCTATGCTGGAGAAATAATTGCCATTGTGGGCCTCAAGTCAACTGGGACCGGGGATTCTCTCTGTGAAGAATCTAACCCAATAATTTTAGAATCAATTTCATTTCCTGACCCTGTAATTTCGCTGGCAATTGAACCTGCAACTAAGGCTGATCAAGAGAAACTAGGCTATGCCTTAGGAAGACTCTCTGAAGAAGATCCTACCTTTAAAATCAAGGGAGACCAAGAAACCGGTCAAACTATTATTTCTGGGATGGGAGAATTACATCTTGAAATTTTGGTTGATCGTATGAAAAGAGAATTTGCAGTTGACGCAAAGGTAGGCAGCCCTCAAGTTGCTTATAAGGAAACGATTAAACAAATCGCCAATGGTGAAGGAAAATACATCAGGCAATCCGGTGGCAGAGGTCAGTATGGCCATTGCTTCCTTCGCGTCGAGCCGTTAGGCCGGGGAGAAGGTTACGAATTTGTTTCCGCGATAAAAGGAGGCGCTATTCCACAAGAATATATCCCCTCAATAGAAAAAGGCGTTAAAGAAAAAATGGAAGGCGGAGTTTTGGCAGGTTATCCAATGGTCGACATGAAAGTTGTCGTTTACGATGGAACCTACCATGATGTTGATTCATCGGACATTGCCTTCAAAATCGCAGGTTCAATGGCTCTTGAGGAAGCGTCGAAAAATGGTAAAATCCAGCTTTTGGAACCAATAATGAAAGTCGAAGTCACCTCACCGGAAGATTTCATGGGTGATGTTATAGGAGATTTATCTTCAAAACGCGCCCAAATTCAGGAGACCAAACATCATGCGAATAGTGTTATCATCACTGCGCTCGTTCCTCTTGCCGAAATGTCAGGTTACGTAACTACTTTAAGATCAATGACTCAGGGCCGCGGATCAGTTTACATGGAACCGTCTCACTACGAAGAAGTCCCAGCTAACATTTCTGAGAAAATAGTGGCAAAGTCCCGAGGAGACGCCAAAGAAAGTTAATCAAGCCAGTTTACCCTGAGCGAAGTCGAAGGGTTGCCAAAGCTAAGGGCGAAGTTAAAGAAAGTTAAAAATTAGAACGTTTTACCACTTGCATTTTGGCGTCCTAATAGTATAAACTTTCAAATTACAATCGGCCTTACGGCTGATATGTTGTCTCATATTTAAAAGGAGGTAAATTATGGCAGAAGGCAAATTCGTAAGAAATAAACCACACGTAAATATCGGAACCATTGGTCACGTCGACCATGGTAAAACCACGTTAACTAGTGCAATTACTCAAGTTCTTTCTAAAAAAGGTTTAGCTGAGGCAAGAAGCTTTGAGCAAATAGATAATGCTCCTGAAGAGAAACAGCGTGGAATTACCATCAACATTACCCACGTCGAGTATGAAACGGAAAAACGCCACTATGCGCATATCGATGCTCCTGGACACGCAGATTACATCAAAAACATGATTACCGGTGCTGCCCAAATGGACGGCGCTATCCTGGTAGTCTCTGCTCCAGACGGTCCAATGCCTCAAACCAGAGAACACGTTCTTTTGGCAAGACAGGTTAACGTTCCGGCGATTGTCGTTTTTCTTAATAAATGCGATATGGTCCAGGATGCAGAGCTTCTTGATCTTGTCGAGCTTGAAGTCCGAGAGCTTCTTGATAAATACGAATACGATGGCAAAGATGCAACTATCATTCGAGGTTCAGCTAAAAAAGCTCTTGAAGGCGATGCAGAATCTGTAAAGGCGATTGAAGATTTAATGGCAGCCGTTGACGAAAAAATCCCAACCCCAACAAGAGATCTTGATAAGCCATTTATTATGCCTGTAGAAGACGTTTTCTCAATTAAAGGCCGAGGCACAGTTGTAACCGGAAGAGTCGAAAGAGGAATTGTCAAAGTTAACGAAGAAATTGAAATAGTAGGAATCAAACCCTCGAAAAAGACAATTGTTACAGGAGTTGAAATGTTTAGAAAAGAACTTGATCAGGGTCAGGCAGGCGACAACATTGGCGTTTTACTTCGAGGAATTGAAAAGGACGATGTTGAGAGAGGTCAGGTTTTAGCAAAGCCCGGAACCGCTACGCCACACACCGAATTCGAAGCAGAAGTCTATATTTTAACCAAAGAAGAAGGTGGAAGACACACGCCATTCTTCACTGGTTACAGGCCTCAATTCTACGTCAGAACAACCGACGTAACCGGAGAAGCTACATTACCAGAAGGAACTGAAATGGTTATGCCGGGCGACAATATCAAAATGAAGATTAAGCTAATTGTCCCGGTTGCTATGGAAGAAGGTCTTAGATTTGCAATTCGTGAAGGCGGCCACACCGTAGGCGCGGGAGTGGTTTCCAAAATTATCGCCTAAGAGAGAATTCGGGTCTCCTCAGAGCTTGCCGGAAGGCCGTAGGCCCTGAGCTTGCGAAGGGGGGATTTTTTTTGCTACAATTGCAAACGCAATTACCTGAGCGAAGTCGAGAACAACCAAAATATGCAAATTATAAGTTTCAAGCCTAACCGCTTAGAATAGTTTACTTCTCGGCCCCTCTCTCTCGAAGAATAAAAATTAAATAGCACTTTAAAAAGATCATGCCGAAAGGAAGAATTCGAGTCAAACTAAAAGCGTACGATGGTCGTGTAATCGACAGTGCTTGTCGAGACATCATCAATACGGCACTCGGTACGGGCGCTAAAATTTCAGGGCCGATCCCTCTGCCTACAAGAATCGAAAAGTTTACGGTTCTTACAAGCCCCCATACAGACAAAGACGCTCGTGAGCAGTTTGAAATGCGAATTCATAAGAGATTGATTGATATTATCGAACCCACAAATAAGACAATTGATTCACTTACGCACTTAGATCTGCCAGCAGGTGTGGACATAGAGTTAAAAATGTAAAAGGCGTGTTCAAAATCGCATTACGAGAAAATTCGGAGGTAATAACTAAAAACTAAATAATTACGATTAACGATTAACCAAAAACGAATTTACGTTAGTCGGTGGGACACCTGAAAACATTTAAGGAGTCCTACCTTTTTGCTGTTTATATGATTAACACAATTATTGGCTTAAAACAAAATATGGAAGCGTCATTTGACCGTTTTGGCCGGAGTATACCCTCGACTACAATTTTGGTATCCCCCAATGTTGTCCTGTCAGTTTCGGAGAGTAAAGTTCAATTGGGCGCTGGTGTTAAAAAGAAAATCAAAAAACCCCAAAGTTATTTTCTTAAAAATGCAGGCTTTGCACCACGCTTTATTAAGGGAGTACCACTTAAAAATGCAGAAGAATCTAAACATTCAATTGGAGACAAAGTAACAGTCTCCATTTTTGAAGCTGGAGACATAGTCAAAGTAACAGGTACGACTAAGGGGAGAGGTTTTGCGGGGGGAGTCAAACGCTGGGGCTTTGCAGGGGGTCCGAAAACTCACGGTCAATCTGATAGACACAGAGCACCGGGTTCAATCGGTCAAACGACAACCCCTGGCAGGGTATTTAGAGGTAAAAAGATGGCTGGTCATATGGGTTCAGCGCAGTTGACCATAACAGGGTTAGAAGTTATAGAAGTTGATGAGAAAAATAGCCTACTAAAAGTTAAAGGTTCAATTCCAGGTGCAAAAAATGGCTTTTTGGTAATTGAAAAAACAGGTAAGTCAAAAGGATATACTATGCCTCCAGAACCAAAAGAGAAAGAAGAGGAATCACAAGAAGCTAAGTCTATAGTGGGTAAAGAAGACAAAGAAGGTGCGTCACAATCAGACGTTAAAGGTAAGCCACTAAACCAAGAAGCTGTAAAGCATGTCAACTCGTCAGCTAATAACGCAGACAAGGCAAAACCAGAGGGACAAAATGCAAAAGACCAGAACTAAAACTGTCAAAACAACAACAAAAAAAACCCTGAATGTCAAAAAGTCTCACAAGACTAGTGTCAAAAGGGCGCAACAAAATCGCAAACCCACCTCGACAAAAGGTATTCAAGCGCCAATGTTCGATTTTGCTGGTAAATCGCAAGGTATGTTAACTCTTCCCAAGGAAGTTTTCGGTGTAAAGCCTAATAAGCAGCTTATGGCTCAAGCAGCACGGGTCTATTTTGCTAACCAGTTTACTCATACAGCCTCGACCAAAACCCGCTCTGAAGTTCGAGGCGGAGGAGCCAAACCATGGCGACAGAAAGGAACAGGTCGGGCTCGCGCAGGATCAAAACGATCTCCATTATGGGTTGGCGGAGGAATTACTTTTGGCCCTCAACCAAGAAAAGTCAGATTAAATTTTCCACAAAAAATGAAACACAAAGCACTTATTTGCGCACTTTCGCATAAAAGACAAAATAACGAGATAACAATTATTTCCAATTTTGACAAAATGGATCCAAAAACAAAAATCGCCGCCAATCTTTTCAAAAAATTGGAAATTTCAGGTAGAACCCTTTTAATAATTGAGGCGACAAAACCCAACGTTCGCCTTGCCGTTAGGAATATTCCGAGAACAAACGTAGAAATAGTCCAAAATTTAAACGCTTATCATGTTCTAGAAAATAAAAACCTTCTTTTGTCAAAAGCTGCAATTGAATTTCTTAAACCATAAATGCAAAAACCACATATTCTAAAAAAAGCAATACTTTCCGAAAAAGCTTATAAGCTTATGGAGCAAGGCGTCTACACGTTTTTAGTTGATTCCAACTCAAACAAAGATCAAATTGCAAGTTTTATAAAGAACCAGTTTAACGTCAAAGTCAAAAAAGTTAATATTTCACTTTTTTCCCAGAAACAGAAAAGAATAGCTAACTCCAGAAAATTTGTGTCAGTAGGCGGAGGAAAAAAGGCAATTGTTTATCTTGAAGCTGGCCAAAGTATTCCGCTTCTTTCTCCAAAATCTGATACAAAAAAAGAATCAAAGAAAAATAAAGAGCTTAAGAAAAACGAGAAGGAAACTAAATGAAACTCAGGATTTATAAACCAACCACACCCGGCCAAAGATTTAAATCTAGCCTGCTTTTTGAGGAGATTACTAAATCCAAACCTGAAGTCTCTTTAATAACTCATTTACCAAGAACCTCAGGCAGATCAAACGGAAAAGTTACCGTTCAGGGTCGAGGCGGTAGGCACAAAAGAAATCTTAGAAATATTGATTTCCGAAGAGACAAAAAAGACATTAAAGCGCAAGTTGCAGCGATCGAATACGACCCAAACAGAACTGCCAACATTGCCCTACTTCATTACAAAGATGGGGAGAAAAGATATATTTTAGCCCCATATGGTCTAAAAGTAGGTACTCAAGTTGTCTCAAGCGAAAAAGCAGAAATAAAACCCGGTAACGCTTTGCCTCTCGGCAAGATTCCTATAGGTACAGTTGTTCACGGTATTGAACTTGTTCCTGGTCAAGGAGGGCAAATAGCCAGAAGTGCTGGAGTTGGCGCCATTATTGCTGCCAAAGGAGGAAGCTGGGTTCACCTTAAACTTCCTTCGAAGGAAGTAAGAAAAATTAATTCAGCATCTTTTGCGACCGTTGGTCAAATAGGCAATATTGACTGGAAAGCAGTTTCTTCGGGTAAAGCCGGTAGATCTAGAAACCGAGGAATTAAACCTCACGTCAGAGGTGTTGCCATGGATCCTCGATCGCATCCCCATGGTGGAGGAGAAGGAAAATCTGGTACCGGAATGAATCCTAAAACACCAACAGGTAAACCAGCTATGGGTAATAAAACTAGAAATAAAAATAAACCTTCAAGTAAATTCATTTTATCTAGGAGGAAGAAATAATGGCTAGATCCACCAAAAAAGGACCATATGTTGACCAAAAACTTTTAAAAAAGGTTCTCAGTCAAAAAGAGTCTGGCAAAAAAGAAGCAATCAAAACTTGGGCAAGGGCTAGCCAAATCCCACCGGAATTTGTTAATCACAGTTTTGCGGTTCATAACGGAAGGACATTTATAAACGTTTTCGTTTCAGAACAAATGGTTGGCCATAGACTTGGTGAATTTGCCCATACCAGAACTTTCAGGGGACACGGAAAAATGACTGAAAAATCTTCTGCCAAGAAATAATATGGAAGTCAAAGCGATTGCCAAAAATATAAGAGTATCGCCACAGAAAGTAAGGCTAGTGGTTGACCAAATTAAAAAATTGAATCCACAGGGGGCAATCAATATCTTAGACTTTGTTCCAAAAAAATCATCAAAACCCTTAAAAAAGGTTATTTTGTCGGCAATAGCCAACGCTAAAAACAATTCATCGCTTGAAGAGAACTCGCTTGTTTTCAAAGAAATAAGTGTTGGTAAAGGACAAGTTTTTAAAAGATACAGACCGGTTGCCAGAGGTAGATCGCATTCAATTTTAAAAAGAACCAGTCATATAATTGTCGTGCTTGAAGGTAAAAAAATGGGTAGCGCGCAGGAATCAGACAAAAAAAATGTTAAGGAGCATCAAGATGATTAAAATTCGAAATTTCAGACCAAGGAGGGCAAATGGGCCAAAAGGTTAACCCAATTGGTTTTAGGATTGGTACAGTCTACACGTGGAGTTCACGCTGGTTTGCAACAGGGAAAACATATTCTCAGTATCTTTTAGAAGACCGCAAAATGCGTCAGTTTTTAATGGAACGATTAAAAAACGCGGGAATTGCCAAAGTTGAGGTTGAAAGATCTTTTGACAAAAGGACAGTTATCATTCACGTCTCAAGACCGGGAGTTGCTATTGGACGGGGTGGTACTGGTGCAGAAGAATTAAAAAATAATTTAGTAAAAACTTTTAAAATAAGCGATCCATCAAAAATTGAGGTGAAATTTGAAGAAATTAAAGCACCTGATCTTGATGCGTATTTAGTCGCAATCAACATTGCTGATCAACTCTCAAGAAGAATCCCCTTTAGAAGAGCCGTCAGCCAGTCTCTCGAAAGAATCAAAAGATCAAATGCTCCAGGCGCCAGGATTTCCTTAGCAGGGCGACTTGGAGGGAGAGAAATTGCTAGGCGAGAAACCGTCAAATACGGTGCTGTTCCCCTTCATACAATTCGCGCAAATATAGATTTTGCCAAAATTGATGCAAAAGTCCCCAGAGCTGGCATTGTTGGAGTTAAGGTTTGGATCAATAAGGGAGAATCATAGACATTCCATTTTTTCAATAGTGCTTCCTTTTCTAAAAGGATAACAAAAAAAATGAAACAAGTGTTTAAAAACAAAAATACAAATAAAATAATAATTTTGAATCTGGCTTTGCCAATTCGAAATTATATCCAATTAAAGGAAGGGAAATTCTAAAGGGGAACCTTGGTGCCCCTTTAGAGGTGGAATTATGTTAGCACCAAAAAGAGCAAAATATAGAAAACAGTTTAGAAATAAAATGAAAGGGATCGCTCGTGGGGGAGCCACCTTGGCATTTGGCACTTTCGGTCTCAAAAGTCTTGGGCTCGGCTGGATAACCGCAAGGCAAATAGAGGCGGCTCGCCGAGCTATGACTCACTACACAAAAAGAGGCGGTCGTATTTGGATTAGAATTTTTCCAGATAAACCAGTAACCAAAAAACCTGCAGAAACTCGCATGGGTTCAGGAAAAGGTGATGTCGATCATTACGTCGCAACAGTTAAACCTGGAACAATTATTTTCGAGATGGGAGCTGTTGAAGAAAAAGTTGCCATAGAGGCAATGCGACTTGCATCTCATAAACTGCCTCTAAAAACAAAAATCATTTCAAGATGAAGAAGAAAGATCTAAACGAGCTTAAAACAAAAAATATTAAGGATTTAATCAAAAAACTTAATGAGCTTAGGAAAGAATTAGTCCAGACTAAAATAGAATCTAAAATGGATAAAATTAAAAACATTCATTCAGTAAGTCAAAAAAAACGAGACATTGCCCAGGTTACGACAATTATTAACCTAAAGTCGCAAGAGGGAGAGCCCAAATCAGCAAAAACTATGGAGGTTCAAAGTGCAACAAGTTAAAGTGGGAACTGTTATTTCAAATAAAATGCAAAAAACCGTTGTAGTCAAGGTTGTTTCAAAAATAAAACATCCGTTCTACAAGAAGTTAATAACCAAAACTAAGAAGTTCAAGGTTAGTGATTCTCTGGGGGTCAAATACGGGCAAAAAGTCAAAATTGCAGAAACTAAACCAGTATCTAAAGACGTCCATTTTAAGATCATAGAGGTGATAGCTTAATATGCTTTTAAACAGATCACGACTTGTAGTAGCTGACAACTCAGGAGCTAAAACTTTGCGAATAATTGGTATTGGCAAAGGCACTGGTAAAAGATTCGCCAGATTAGGAGATATTGTAACTTGTACCGTAAGAGGTGCGAGCCCAACAGGTCAAGTAAAAGATCACGAAATTGTCAAGGCCGTTATCGTCAGAACCAAAAAGGAAACAAGAAGGAAGGACGGTTCTTATGTAAGATTTTCAGATAATGCTGCTGTAGTAATTGACGCCGCAAAAGTTCCTAGAGCCACCAGAATTTTCGGACCAGTGGCTCAAGAAATTAAAAATTTAGGTTTTAACAAGATTGCCTCTTTGGCAGTGGAGGTTGTTTAAAATGTTTAAATTCCGAGTCGGCGACGAGGTGATAATAACTTTAGGGAAAGACAAAGGTAAAAAAGGCAAAGTTGAAAAAGTCTTAATAAGGCAAGATAAACTCTTGGTAAGTGGTGTAAATGTTTATAAAAGACACAGGAAAGTTACCAGAACCCAAAAAGCAGGTATTTATGAAATAACTCGACCGATACCAACGGCAAAGACCCAAATCGTCTGCCCAAAATGTTCACAAATAACCAGGGTAGGTTTTATTGTTGAGGGAAAAACCAAAAGCAGAATCTGTAAAAAGTGTAAAGGGAGATTAACGTCATAATAAACTTATATGTTAAACATAATCTCTAAATACCAAGAAGAAGCTATACCAAAATTGCAGCAGGAATTTAAAATCGACAATCTTCATACTGTCCCCAAGATTTCAAAGATTGTCATAAATACAGGGGCTGCGGAAGCACTTACTAACGCAAGCGCACTCGAGAAAATTAGTGATCAGCTAGCTGCAATTAGTGGCCAAAAACCACAAGTAACTTTGGCGAAAAAGGCAATCTCAAGCTTTAAATTGAGAGCCAAAGATCCGATCGGAGTTATGGTTACCCTAAGAGGACAAAAAGCCTGGCATTTTCTGGAAAAGTTAATCTCGATTGTTATGCCTCGTATGAGAGACTTTCGAGGTGCAAATAAAAGCAAATTCGATAAATTTGGAAACTACAGCTTAGGAATTCAAGAGCAGATTCTTTTTACGGAAATCGACTATGCAAAAATAGATAAAGTCAGGGGCTTAGTTATCACAATTGTCGTTTCAAATAGTAGCCCAAAAAAATCCCAAAGACTTTTCGAACTGCTAGGGCTGCCTTTTCAGAAAGATTAAAAATGGCAAAAAAATCAAAAGTAGTTAAAAACCAAAAAAAACAAAAGTTCGAGGTTAGACACAGGAATAGATGTCAGCTTTGTGGTAGACCGAGAGCTTACCTTCGTAAATTTGGTGTTTGCAGATTATGTTTTAGGGACCTGGTTCATAAAGGAGAAATTCCGGGAGTGAAAAAATCATCATGGTAATAAAAAATTTCAAATTTGCAATTAAGCGGGGAAGGGAGAAACGATGGACCCAGTAGCTGACATGTTGGTTATTATCAAAAACGGCTACCTTGCTAAAAAGACTGAAGTTCTAGTTCCTTCGTCTCGTTTTAAATTTGAAATAGCTAAACTTCTTGAAAAAGAAAAATTTGTAAACGAGGTTTCAAAAAAAGATTCAAAGATTCTCGTCAAACTTACATATGAAGGTAAAGATCCAAAGATCACTCAAATCAAAAAAGTATCTAAACTTGGCTTAAGGATTTATACAAAAGCAAAAAACATCAAAAAAATAAAAGGAGGTAGAGGTTTAACAATTATTTCTACTTCTCAAGGGGTTATGAGTGGACAAGAAGCGAAAACTAAAAAACTTGGAGGGGAGATAATTTGCCACGTTTATTAGAGGCTAAAATATTAAAAAATGTCAAAAATAGGTAAACAACCAGTTAGCATTCCTTCGGGAGTCAAAGTTACAATTGTTGACTCAAAAATCACAGTTTTGGGGCCTAAAGGGGAATTAAATTTTTCTTTTAGACCAGAGGTTATAGTAGTGATTGAAGACGATAAAGTAAATGTTTCAAGAAAGTCAGAAAATAAATTCGCAAAATCTTTACATGGTTTAACAAGAAGTATTATTGCTAATATGGTTCATGGGGTAACTGAAGGGCATCAAAAAACATTAGAACTAGTTGGAGTTGGCTACAGGGCGACAAAGCAAGGTGAGGATTTAATTTTAAACGTTGGTTATTCTCATCCAGTTACCATCAAAGAAACACCGGGTATTCACATCGAGGCCAAGGAAAACAAGATCCTAGTTTCCGGTGCAGATAAAGTAATGGTTGGCGAGATAGCCGCAAGAATTAGAAGAGTTAGGCCTCCGGAACCATACAAAGGAAAAGGCATCAAGTATTCGGGAGAAATCATAAGGAGAAAAGCGGGCAAAGCCGTTAAAGCAATAGGAGGTTCTATATGATCAATAATGTAACAAAAAGAAAACTCAGACATCAAAGAATTTCAAAAAAGATGACAAGTTCAAAAGATTCACCAAGGCTAGTTGTCTTCCGTTCAAATAAACATATTTATGGGCAAATAATAGATATGGTCAAAAGCCACACTATTGCCTCATCTTCTGACTTAAAGATAATAGGCCAAGATAAATCGAACTCCAAGTCATCAAAGATCGACAAGTCCTTTCAAGTTGGAGAAATCCTGGCAAAGAATGCAATTCATAAAAAGATAAAAAAAGTAGTTTTTGACCGAGCAGGATACAAATATCATGGTAGAGTAAAAGCCCTTGCTGAAGGAGCCAGAAAAGGAGGCTTGGATTTTTAATATGGCCAGACAAGACTACCACACAGAAAACGCATCTGACTTCGACGAAAGAGTGGTTCAGACTAATAGGGTTTCCAAAAAAACAAAAGGAGGTAATCGAATGAGCTTTTCAACTCTGGTAGTTATTGGTGATAAAAAAGGCAAAGTTGGTGTCGGTCTCGGCAAGTCTAAAGATGTTCCATCTGCAATAAGAAAAGCCATAACTTATGCCAAGAAACACTTAATTACTGTGCCAATAGTTAACGGGACTATTCCATATGATATCTATATTAAACATGGAGCTGCTCGCGTTCTTTTAAAACCCGCGCCAGAAGGATCTGGAGTTATTGCAGGAGGAGCAGTCAGGTCTGTAGTTGAAGTTGCAGGAATAAGGAATATTTCCAGTAAAGTGTTGGGAACTAAAAATCAGGCATCTAATGTCTATGCTACTCTTGAGGCTCTAAGGAGACTTTCTTTAAGGAGACTTTCTTAATGAAGCTAAATAGCTTTCCTAAAATAAAAAGTAGAAGATCAAAAAGAGTTGGTCGTGGACAGGGTTCAGGCAAAGGCAAAACCACGGGACGAGGCACAAAAGGCCAAAATGCCCGTAAAAAACTGCCGATTACCCATTCTCATTTTGAGGGTGGTCAAAGACCGTTAATTAAGAGACTTCCCTATAGGAGAGGGAAAGGAAATCCTAAAATTTCCAAAAAACCCCTGATTGTTAATCTGAATGCCTTAAACCTTCTGCCTAAAGGACAGGAAGTTAATCTTGAAGCACTAATCAAATATGGCATTGTAAACTCAGTTGATGCCAAGCTATATGGAGTAAAAATATTAGGGGATGGAGATTTAAAAAACCCTATTAGCGTTAATTTACCAATTTCTAAAAGCGCTGCCAAAAAGATTGAGAAGTTTGGGGGCAAAGTCATAAAATGAAAGCTTTTCAGGTAATAAGCAGAATTTTCAGGATTAAAGAGTTACGCGGGAAAATATTATTTACAGCGTTTATATTTCTGGTTTTTAGAATTTTCGCGTTTGTTCCAGTACCGGGCGTGGATATTGCTTCGATAAAACAACTTTTTTCAGAAAGCCAGCTCCTATCACTTCTAAATATTTTTTCTGGAGGCACACTTGCCAATTTTTCTGTGATGTCTTTAGGTCTTAATCCTTATATTAATGCCAGTATTATTATGCAGCTTTTGCAACTCGTTTTCCCTAAGCTTGAAGAGCTTGCTAAAGAGGGCGAATCAGGTAGAGAAAAAATAACTCAATATACTCGTTATCTTACTGTGCCCTTAACCGCCATGCAGGCATTTGGGATGTATATTCTTCTTCGCAATTCTCAATTAATTACCGCGGTTACTCCGGTTACCTTGTTTGGGCTCGTGATGACCATGACTGCCGGTACGATCGTTTTAATGTGGCTAGGGGAGTTAATTTCTCAAAGAGGTATTGGTAATGGAATCTCCATGGTAATTTTTGCAGGAATTGTCGGAAGATTACCAATTGGTCTCTTTCAGCAAGCTTCTGTTTTCGACCCATCTCAAATTAGGAATGTTTTAATCTTTGTTGTAATGGCTCTTTTGGTTATTGTTTCTATAATCGTAGTTAGCGAGGCGAGACGGCCAATTCAAGTTCATTATTCAAGACGATTTCAAGGGGGTGGGTCTTCAGCTACTAGTTATATTCCGCTGCGAGTTAATCAGGCAGGGGTTATCCCGATCATTTTTGCCGTCTCTTTAATTCTTCTACCAACGACATTTGCAAAGTTTTTCGAAAGATCTCCCAACATTGCAATTGCAAATTTATCACAATCTCTCCAAAGACTTTTTAATCCCGACGACCTTACTTATAATCTAACCTATTTTTCCCTTGTTGTAGTTTTTACATATTTTTATACGTCAGTCGCTTTTAACACTAAGCAACTTTCAGAAATGCTCATGAAGCAAGGAGGTTTTTTGCCTGGAATCAGACCCGGCTCTTCGACCAAAGCGTTTCTAGATTATGTTTCACTAAGAATTACCCTCTTTGGCGCAATTTTTTTAGGGTTGATAGCTATTTTGCCATCTATTGGCCAGAAGCTTACAGGTGTTACTACGCTTCTAATAGGAGGGACCGGACTCCTAATAGTCGTTGCAGTAATTCTTGAAACTGCCAAGCAAGTTGAATCGCAGCTAGTAATGAGAGATTACGACTCATTTCTTAAGAAGGGATGAACTCGCGATTATGAGTAAAATTAGGTTAAAAATTTGTAAAAGTTTAGGAGTCAAATGAAAGTAATATTACTTGGGGCTCAGGGTTCTGGCAAATCAACTCAAGCAAAGCTCTTAGCTAAAAAGCAAAACGTACCATGTATTGAAATGGGCCAGCTGTTTAGAGATAAATCCGGTGATTCCAATCCGGATGCCATTGAAATAAAAAGAGCTCTAGACAAGGGAGAGTTAGTCCCTGACGATATAGCTATCAAATTCTTACATGAAAGACTTAAAAAATCAGACGTCTTAAGTGGTTATGTTTTGGATGGTTATCCCAGAAATTATGCCCAACTTGAGGGACTGGATCAGGATATCGATAAAGTGATTTACATCAAAGTTTCCGACGAAGAATGTATTAAAAGATCTATCGACAGAGCAAGATTTGACGATAACCTTACTGTTTTAACCAAAAGATTAGCGCTTTATCATCAAAAAACCGAGCCGTTGCTTGATTACTTTAGACAAAAAGGAATTCTTGAAGAGGTCGATGGCGAAAGGACCATAGAAGAAATAGAAATGGATATCAAAGAAAGGATAATCGATGCCAAGCACAAAGTCAGCTCTTACCAAAAGTAATCAAGAATTAGAAATAATGAAAATTTCAGGAAAAATATGTTCAGAAGCGTTAAAAAATGTTCTGAAGCGCGTCAAGCCAGGTGTAACTTGTTCCTATCTTGACCAAATAGCCAAAAAATACATCGGAAAAAAAGGAGGAACCTCTTCGTTTATGACGGTTGAAGATTACAAATGGACTATTTGCACAACAGTTAATGATCAAGTAGTTCATGGAATACCTAAAAATATTTCCCTAAAAGAAGGAGATATTTTAGGTGTGGATATTGGTGCTTGCTATCGAGGGTTTCACAGCGATATGGCAACATCTCTAGGAATTGGCAGCATAAAAGAAGATGCACAACGATTTCTAGAAATCGGCAAAAAAACCCTAAAAAAAGCTATAACAAAAGCAAAAATTGGAGGGAGAATAGGTGACATTTCCCAAACAATTCAGGATGGAATAGAAGGAGCTGGATATTCAATTGTTAAAAATCTAACAGGCCACGGTGTCGGTCGCCAATTGCACGAAGAGCCAATGATTCCTGGGTTTGGAAAAGCTGGAACTGGCCCGAAATTACTCGAGAATATGGTTTTGGCAATTGAGGTAATTTATGCAAAAGGATCAGGCGAAGTCAAACTAGAAAAAGACAATTGGACGATTGCTACCGAAGACGGGTCACTTGGGGGGTTATTCGAACAAACTATAGCAGTCACCAAAAACGGCCCTATAGTGTTGACGCCCTATTTATGATTTTAGCGTAAGCGAAAAATCATAAACATGAGTCCTATAGTGGACGAATTTTTATAAATTGAGTACAATTAGTATTTAACTTTATGAACAAACAAGGCGTATTTGAAGTTGAAGGTGAAGTTCAAGAAGCATTGCCCAATACCATGTTTCGGGTCGCAGTGCCTTCCGGGCAGATCCCCAACGTACTAGAAACAAAAGTTGTACTTTGCCATTTATCTGGGAAAATGAGAATACACTATGTCAGAATTTTGCCTGGAGATAAGGTTAGGATTGAAATGACGCCATACGACCTGGCAAAAGGCAGAATAACTTACAGACTTAGATAAAAATACTATTATGAAAGTTCAAGCAAGCGTTAAAAAAAGATGTATAAACTGTAAGATTGTGAAACGTCGAGGCACGCTTTATGTTATTTGCATAAATCCTCGCCATAAACAAAGGCAAGGATAAAAACAAAAAATGGCAAGAATAGTTGGAGTCGACCTACCTAGTGAAAAAAGGATTGAAGCATCATTACCATATATATTTGGTGTGGGCGCTACTCTCGCGAAGAAAATAATTATAAGTTGTCAAATTGATCCTGACACAAGAACAAAAAATCTGTCACAAGAAGAAATAAACAAACTTTCAAGGGAAGTTGAAAAATACAAGGTTGAGGGAGATTTAAAACGAGAAATCCAGGGCAACATTAAAAGGTTGCAAGAGATCGGTTCTTATCATGGGACTAGACACAGTAGAAATTTACCAGTCAGAGGTCAAAGAACTAGAACTAATGCAAGGACAAAAAGAGGCAAAAAAGTAACCATCGGAACTGTTAGAAAAGATGCTGTTGCAAAAATGGGAAATCAAGCTGTAAAAGCGTAAAAACCAAGTTTTATTTAGGAAATAATTCTATGACCAACCAAAAGAAAAAAACCAAACGTCAAACAAAAAATATTAGCCACGCCAAGGCTTATGTTAAGGCAACCTTTAATAACACAATAATTACTATTACTGACGAAAATGGTCAAACTTTGATGTGGGGTTCTGCAGGAGCCTCAAATTTTAAAGGTGCAAGAAAATCTACCCCATATGCTGCAACCACTGCAGTTGAGACTGTTGCCAAAAAAGCTAAAGAAATAGGTATCACCAGTATTGAAGTACATATTAAAGGACCTGGACCAGGAAGGGACGGGGCCATTAGAGCTCTCAAGGCAGCTGGTTTAAATATTACTATGATAGCCGATGTCACCCCGATTCCACATAATGGCCCCCGCGCACCAAAAATGAGGAGGGTATGATGAAAAAATCTAAAATCTCAGATAACTTTAGCGGCATTTCAAAGATTGAGAATTGGGAATTGCTCGCCTTGAGCGAGTTTCGAGTCGAAAGGGGAGCTGGAATTTGGAAAGATCGGAGGTCAATATATGGCTAGATACACAGGTCCGAAACATAAACATTGTAGAGCAGAGGGAGTTGCATTGTGCGGATTGCCAAAATGTCCAGTCATAAGAAAGAATGCTGGTCGGCCCGGTCAACATTCTCAGAAAAGTCGCCGGAAACCTTCAGAGTACGCTGTCCAGTTAAGAGAAAAACAGAAAGTCAAAAGAATGTACGGAGTATTAGAAAGGCAGTTTAGAAAATACTATAATCTAGCCTCGAAAAAGAAAGCTGCCACAGGTGATGTTTTGTTGGAAATACTTGAGACACGCCTGGACAACTTAGTCTATAGGCTTAATCTAGCCAGAACTCGCACACAAGCAAGACAATTAGTATCCCACGGCCACGTTCTTGTCAATGAGAAAAAAGTGACTATACCCTCATATAATGTTAAAATTGGCGACGTTATCTCTCTATCTGCAAAAGCCGCAAATCTTAACTTTGTCACAAAACTGACTGAAGATACAAAAGATGCAGTTTTGCCTTCTTGGATAACTAAAAAGGCAACTGTAGGCAAAATTGTCAGTATGCCCAGAAGAGACGATATACAGGATCAGATTGATGAAAGATTAATAGTTGAATACTATTCTCGATGATGAACCAACTTGTGATATTTTATATAAATATTCAAATGGAAGACGGAAATATTATTGAGACAACCGCTAGGTTGTTTCCTTAAGGTCAGAAGGAGGTGAAAGTTAATGCTTAATTTGTCACAAATAGAAGTAAACACAGAAAAAGAAACAATTGATTTTGGAAGGTTTTCTATTGAACCATTAGACCAAGGTTTTGGTCATACATTAGGAAATTCCCTTAGAAGAGTTTTATTATCGTCCCTTCCTGGTGCTGCTATTACCCAAGTGAAAATATCTGGAGTCCGTCATCAATTCTCTGCAGCTAGCGGGATGGCTGAAGACGTTGTTGAATTCATTTTGAATCTTAAAAAAGTAAGGCTAAAAATTTCTCAAGAAAAACCAGTCAAGTTAGTCTTGGATGTTAAGGGTCCTAAAGAGGTTAAAGCGAAAGATATCGTAAAAACAGCCGGAGTAGAAATTGTTAATGGAGATTTAACCCTTGCTCGCCTTGCCGATTCAAAAGCCAAATTAACAGCCCAATTAGTTGCCGAAAATGGAACAGGTTATTCTCTTGCATCAGAAAACGCTACAGGCGAAATAGGAGTTATTCCAATAGATGCCAATTTCTCTCCCGTTATTCAAGTTAACTATAAAGTTGAAGCAACCCGTGTCGGTAGAGTTACAAACTACGACAAGTTAACACTTGAAATAACGACAGATGGAACGATAAAACCCTCTCAAGCTTTAAAAGAAGCAGCTAAAATTTTAGTTGATCATTTCACTTTAATTCACCAGCCACAAACTGTTGCAAAAAAGCAAAAGACACTTCAACCTCAAGTAGAAGTAACTGACGATGTTTTGAAAACTTCCCTAGAAGAATTAGATTTGCCAGTAAGACTTACAAACAGTTTGAAGGCAGGCAAGATTGAGAATATCGGTGAATTTCTAGAAAGAGATAAGAAAGATCTTTTAAAGATGAAGAACATGGGTCCAAAATCAATAAGCTTGGTTGAGGAAAAATTACGTGAGAAAGGGGTACAACCAAAGTGAGACACCAAGTCTTTGGTCGAAAATTAGGCAGGGACATAAATTCCAGAAAAGCCCTGCTTGCTGGACTTTCAAGTTCACTTTTAGAAAATGGCCAAATTACTACAACAGTAACTAAGGCTAAGTTCGTCAAGCCTTATGTCGAAAAATTGATAACAAGGATAAAAAAAAAGAGATTGTTTCTTCATCGACAAGCGGCATCAACGCTTACCAGTAAAGCGTTTTCGAGATTAACTTTCGAAATCGGCCCCGGTTTTATTAAAAGACCAGGAGGTTACACTCGAATAATTAGGTTGTCAAGAAGATCAGGTGACTCTGCCCCAATGGCAAGATTAGAGCTTTTAGAATGGGAAAAGTCTCAAACAAAACCTAAAGAGACTAAAGCCAAGCCTAAAAAAACAAATCCAGGCAAAACAAAATCGACAGCAAAGAGCAAGGTTTTATCTAAAAAGAAATGAAAAACATTAGACCAAAAGATATCGAAAGAAAATGGCACTTAGTAGATGCGCAAGGCAGGGTTGTTGGAAGATTGGCTACAGAAGTTGCCAAGGTTCTTATGGGTAAGAACAAAAACTACTATACTCCGTATTTGGATACTGGAGACTATGTCGTGGTTATTAATTGCCAGACTGCCCTATTAACTGGCAAAAAAGAAGAGCAAAAAAAATACTATCGTCACTCAGGATATCCTGGGGGACTCTATGTAAAAACAGCATCTCAAATGAGAGCAAAACACCCAGAAAACATTTTCAGGCAAGCAGTAATTGGGATGTTACCCAAAACAAAACTAGGAAAAATTATGCTTAAAAAACTATTTGTATACCCAGAAAGCGATTTTCCACAAAAAGATAAGTTTAAAAGCTAGCTTTTGCAAAATATGCCAGAGGAAAAACAACCAAATAAGTTAAATGTTCCCAAAAAAAATGGGAAAAATTTTGGCGGCACCTTTACAGCTCACGGTCGTCGAAAAGAAGCGACTGCAAGGATTAGACTTTTTAAAGGTAAAGGGGAAATCATCGTAAACGGAAAACCAATTGAAAAGTATTTTCCCGGGGAAGTATCCAAAATTAAACTCCAAAAACCATTGATACTTACCAAGTCTCAAGGCGACTACTCTGCGACTATAAAAGTATCAGGTTCCGGCAAAAGCTCGCAAGTAGACGCTATCGTTCATGCCCTGTCCAGAGCACTCACTTTAGCAAATCCCCAGTTCAGACCAATTCTTAAAAAAGCTCATCTTTTAACTCGTGATCCCAGGGTTAAAGAAAGAAGAAAATACGGTTTGGCCCAGAAGGCCCGCAAGGGTAAACAGAGCCCTAAACGATAGCGCATCGCTCAGGATTTCTCAATTCTTTTAGTAAAAGTACCCAATTTTAAATTAAACCGTAGATTTATCTTGCGTTTGGCCTGTTCCTTGAACAGGTGATTGCGGATTTAGATTAGAATCAGGATTTTGGGGCATGGCAGTACCTTGAGGAGCTCCAAATTGTCCATCAACATTAACATTTTTTGGTGCTTGCATCTCACTAGGCGAACTAGGATTTAGTTCTTTTTTGGGGAAAAGTTTTTTAAAAAAATCGAAAAAACCCACGCTCTTATCTAACTCTTTTTAATAATTATTGTCAAATCTTTAAATAGGATGGATCTTTGTAAAATATAAAGATCTGAATCGTGTTAAAAACCAAAGTGGGTACAATCCAACCAGAAAAACCACATAAAAGACAGAGACAAAAAGTGTTAGGAAATATCCTAGTCGTGACTGTTTTTGCAGTTGGCTATTGGCAATCAATGCTACAATCGCCAAAAGAATCATGATTATGGCAAAAGAGACAACTAACATGACAAAATCACGAATTTTTTCAATATCAAACAGTAGATAACCACCCAAAACGAGATACAAAATGATGCCAATAACCAGGCAAGAAATAATATTGATTACACTAATAAGTTTTAAACAAATAGATGTAAACCAGAGTCCGCTTTCAAAGTTGCTTACTTTACTTATCGCCGTTTTTCCAGATGATCCAAGAAAATAAAGCGGAATCATAACCAAAAGTAGAATAAAGAGAAACCATCGTAAAAAAGAAATTAAAACACTTGGTCCAGCAAAAAAAGAGATGAGTAGAATAGGAAGAATTAGTGCAACCCCCGCGGAAATCAAAAAATTGTGCCGCATAACAGTAGCGGTTTTATTGTAACAGCTTTATGAAAAAGTCGGGGTGGTCGGACTCGAACCGACGACTTCCAGACCCCCAGCCTGGCGTTCTAGCCAACTGAACTACACCCCGCAAAACAAAGAAATAGTCAATTGTCAAAGGTCAAAAGTTCAAAATATTATATAACAAAAAAGACACAGACTATAATTCAAAAACTGAAAAAATTACAAAAAATTTTCCGAATCCTTGTATCTTGTATTTTGTTTTAAACTGTAGTAAAAATATCCTCGAGTAAATGAGCTCCGACGCCAAAAAACAGGCAATTTTAACGGCAATCTCCCAAATCGAAAAAGCCTACGGTAAAGGGTCAATCATGAAGATGGGTGAGTCAATCGGTAAATGGGAAGTCGAGGTAATTTCTACAGGTTCAGTGCCGGTTGACCTAGCCCTAGGTGTTGGTGGTTTACCAAGAGGCAGAATCATCGAAATCTTTGGGCCCGAGGCATCTGGCAAAACGACTTTGGCACTTTCTATTATTGCCCAAGCCCAAAAAAACGGCGGCACAGCTGCTCTCATTGATGCCGAACACGCTCTGGATCCTGTCTGGGCTCAAAAAGTGGGAGTGAACCTAGATGATCTTTTGATTTCCCAACCAGATACTGGTGAACAAGCATTAGAAATTACAGAAACCCTTATTCGTTCTGGTGCGGTCGACGTTATTGTTGTCGATTCTGTCGCAGCGCTTGTTCCAAGGGCGGAAATTGAAGGAGAGATGGGTGATTCTATGATGGGAGTTCAGGCAAGACTGATGTCTCAGGCTTTAAGAAAATTAACTGGTGCAATTTCCAAATCCAAAACCGTTACCATTTTTACTAATCAGCTTCGCGAAAAAATCGGAGTTATGTTCGGTAACCCCGAGGTAACCCCAGGAGGTAGAGCACTTAAATTTTATTCTTCTGTAAGACTCGATATTAGAAAAATAGACAATATCAAAGAAGGCGACAGGGTAATTGGGACTAGACACAAAGTCAAAGTAGTCAAAAACAAAGTAGCTCCCCCATTTAGGATTGCCGAATTTGATATTATGTCCGAAGAAGGCCTCTCTAAAGAGGCAGGGATCTTGGATGTCGCTTTGGAGTTGGGAATTATTACCAAAAGTGGGGCGTTTTTCCGTTGGGGCACAAAACTAATAGGGCAAGGTAGAGAAAGCACGAAGGGTTTTTTCAAAGAACATAAAAAAGATTTTGCAACTCTTGAAAAAGAAATTTGGGCTAAAGTAAAAAAAGGCTTACCCTCAAAGTCTCCCAAAGTAACAAATTCAGAGTCAGAGACAGAAGAGATCTTAGAAGAAATCGCCACGGTCTAAAGTGCCTCGCATCACTTCGATAGAGCCTCAAAAGAGAAAACAGAACAGATTCAATATTTTTTTAGAAGGACAATTTGCCTTTGGTATCAGTAGCTTTTCTCTTCTTCAAAATAATTTAAAAGTAGGTAAAAATTTAACCGACAATGAAATTGCAAAAATAATTTCCACAGGAGAATTGTCCAAGTTAGTTGATATTGCATTTAAATTTCTCTCTTTTAGACCAAGAAGCGAAAAAGAAGTTGTTGACTATTTAATTAAAAAAATTTCAACCTCTCAACATATTAATTATAGTCAGGCAAAAGAAAGTATATTGATTAATCGAGTACTCACAAAACTTAAAAAATATAGTTATATAAATGATTATGAATTTGCAAAATGGTGGCTTGCCTCAAGAGTAGCTACTAAAAAAGGGCCCAGGATAGTTAAATTCGAGTTAATTAAGAAGGGCGTTGACAAAGAAATTATTAACTCAGTTCTTGAAAATTTTCCAAATCAGGAAGAACTTGCCAAGCTAGTTATTAGAAGGAAAATCCATAATTGGCAAAAACTCAACTCCAAAGAGTTATATAAAAAAATTTACCAATATCTTTTAGGAAAAGGTTTTGATTTTGAGACCGCAAAAAATGTATTTGCACACTTTACCAAAAAGAGATAAAATAATGTTCACTGAAAGTAGCCAAACCAGAAGATAGTTTGAAGCGTACTATATGAATTACAATTTAAAAACTTTCTTCCAGAAACCCACGAATTAAACTCCACTTGTGAGTCAAGTTTTTAGAGGCTACTTTCTTGAGATTTTATGAAAATATCAACTCTTCCTAAAAAGGTTGTTGTGTCTGTTGGAAAAAGGGCACATTTTGATGATCCCAGGGTAAATGCGAGAGAAGTAATTCAAGACGCTCGTGACGAGGCATACCGAATTAAAAAAGCTGCCGAGGAAGAAAGTCGCAAAATCCGTCAAGAATCGCTTGGAATTGAAAATCGGATTGCCACCAATGCAGAATTATTGGAAGAAAAAATCAAAGAAGCCGACAGAAAAGAAAAGGAACTAGAGGTTCAAAAGGCGGCACTTTTTAAAAAAACCGAAGAACTTTCTAATTTAAGAAGCGATTTAGTCAGCAAACTACAGAAAATTTCCTCGCTAACGTCAGAAGAGGCAAAGAAAATAATTCTAAAGAACGTAGAGGATAATCTTCAGAATGAAATAGCCAAAAAAATCAAAGAGGCCGAAGAAAAGATTAAAGAGCAGTCAGAAGTTAAAGCCAAAGAAATTTTAGTTCAAGCTATGATTGCCGGAGCTACTGAATGGGTATCAGAATATACAGTTTCCACGGTTAAGTTGGAATCAGAAGAAATTAAAGGAAGGATTATCGGAAAAGAAGGTAGAAATATCCGTGCCTTCGAACTCGCAACTGGCGTTGACGTTGAGCTGGAAAGTGACGTAGCAGGAGAAGTTAGACTTTCCTCATTTGACCCGATAAGAAGAGAAATTGCCAGGATCGCTCTAGACTGGCTTGTCAAAGATGCCAGAATTCAGCCAACTAAAATCGAACAATTAGTCGGAAAAGCCAAAAATCTTGTTGAGACCGACATGTCGGAAGCCGGAAGACGTGCTGCCAATGAACTTGGTTTATATAATCTTCCAGAGGAAGCACTTGATAAATTGGGAAGGCTAAAATTTAGGTATTCTTACGGCCAAAACCAGCTTATTGCAGCCGTCGAAACTGGCAGAATTGCCAAGAAAATAGCTGAAGAACTGGGTGCTAATGTGGTAATTTGTGCAACTGGTGGACTGTTCCATGATATAGGTAAAACAGAAGTCGAAAAAGAAGGAACACATGTTCAATTAGGTGTTCAACTAGCCAAAAAGTGGGGTTTTCCCCAAGAAGTTATAGATTGTATTGCTCAACACCACGAGGACGAACCGTTTTCTCATGTAGAATCTATAGTTGTCCATATTGCAGACGCTGTTTCTGGCGCCAGACCAGGAGCAAGACATGAACCAGTTGAAGAATACATCAAGAGACTAACAAATATAGAAAAAGTTGCCACCAGTTTTGAAGGGGTTGATAAAGCTTATGCTATTCAAGCGGGAAGAGAAATAAGGGTCATTGTTAATCCCAGCATTTTAGACGATGCGGGGATAGTTAAGCTTTCTCACGACATTCGAGAAAAATTAGAAAAAGAACTAACATATCCCGGCCAAATTACAGTAACAGTTATTCGGGAAACAAGGGCAGTAGACATTGCCAAATAGTAAAATCAATCTTTGGTTGACTCGTAAGATAGTCTTATATATAATTCCACACAAGCTCTATGACTAAAAACGAATTAGTAGAAAGAATTTCTAAAAAAGTCGGTCTTACAAAAAAAGCGGCTTTTGAATCTGTAAATGCTGTCTTTGGCAGCATCCGCGAGTCACTTGCCAAGGGAGACAAAGTTGTTATTAGTGGTTTTGGTACTTTTAGAGTAAGAACTCGAGCAACCAGAGTTGGTAGGAATCCTCAAACTGGAAGTTCAATTAAAATTCCAGTCCACAAACTTCCTGGCTTTACTGCAGGCAAAACTCTTAGGCGACTAATTAAGTAATCTTTTAAAAATAATAGAAATTAAATATGAAGGAATTAAGCTGCCTTTTTGAGTTTTTTGAGACGTTCTCCTCGCGTTATCAATCCTAAGCGTGAACTTGTGTGATCAAGTTTTGAAATAATAGCAGTTTGTCCTTGAACATCTGGATTCAGCTCTTCCGTTGAAATCATCTTGTGTGGTTTAAGAGTTTCACCTTCGATTATGATATCCTGGTTAGGTAATCCAGGGATTCCTTTCATAATTGCATCAAGATCCGCGGATATCGCCTCATCTGAATGAGAAGTAACAGTCGTATCTCCCTTTATTAATCTTTTTTCTCTATCCTGCTCTGTCATTTAGGTCCTTTTTCTTGCTGTGCAATATACTCCAAATTAAGTTGAAAGTCAAAAAAGGTTATCTATGTTAAAATATCAAAAATTATGAAGCAGACTTTCTATATCAAAACTTTTGGCTGTCAACAAAACCTTGCTGACAGTCAACGCATTGCCAGTTATTATTTAGCCCGCAATTATAATCAGGTAAAATCTATTAAAAACGCTTCAGAAATTATTATCAATACATGCATGGTTCGTCAATCAGCAGAAGATCGCGTCACAGGGTTTGTCAAAAATATCATTAAGAATAATAAAAAACCTGCCTTACCATCGGCAAGACCCAAAATTGTCGTAACGGGTTGCATGGTTGGAATGGCCACTCGCGATGAATCTGGTAAATACCTTAAAGCACTTCGCAAACGTATGCCAGAAGTAGATGAATTTTTACCGCTTGAAGAAGTTGGTTTTGACTATCCAGCTCTCAGAAACGACATTACCCATTCGTGGGTGCCGATTTCAAATGGCTGTAATAATTTTTGCACTTTTTGTGTTGTACCTTTTACTCGCGGGCGGGAAATTTCTAGACCTTTTGAAGATATCATCGATGAGATCAAAGACTTATCAAGACAAGGATGCCATGAGGTCACCCTGTTGGGTCAAAACGTAAACTCCTATGGAGCTGATCTTGTCAAAAGCAGACAGAAAGGCTACCGACTTCCAAACGGTAGAATCGTCAAGCCAGTAATGGTCAAGCACCTCGGTCGATATCGCATACTAACTCTGTTTCCGTACTTATTAGATGAAGTCTGCAAAATTGCCAAAATTAAAACTGTTAAATTTATTTCTTCAAACCCTTGGGATTTTTCTGATGAGTTAATCGATGTTGTTGCGAAAAACGTAAAAATCGACCGAAATCTTCATTTAGCAGTTCAATCAGGTGACGATGAAGTTTTAAAAAGAATGAACAGGTGGTACACCAGGGACCAATACTTAAATCTTGTTAAAAAAATCAAATCTAAAATAAAGGGTGCTCAAATTTCAACTGATTTCATTGTTGGCTTTCCCGGTGAAACAATAGAACAATTCGAAAATACTATAAAGCTTGCTAAATTTGCTGGTTTTGCCTATGCTTACGTTTCAAAATATTCACTTCGTCCAAATACTGCAGCCACTAAAGCTTTCACCGACGACGTTCCTTATGCCGAAAAAGAACGTCGCTTTCACTTACTAGATAAGCTCATAAATCACACAGGTAACCCAAGATCCGCCGTCCACTAAATTTCAAATTTATAGAATTATCTCCACGTTTTGAGCCACATAAATTTTTCTATAGACTCTGGTGTAATTGGATACCCAGACGTAATCGGGTAAAAAAAGAAAAAAGTAAGAATAATAGCCAAAAGGCCTAAAATTGCCAAGTACTTGAACTTACTCTTATAAATATCCGAAAGAAAAACGCCGATTGAAATAGCCAAGAAGGGGATAGAAGGAAGGTAGTGGTACAAAAATAAAATTCTTGGCGCAAATACCCAAGGTAGCCAAAAAACAAAATATCCAGCCAATAAAAATGCTATCTCTCTTTTCCTTTCTTCAATTAGCCTACCTATTAAATAAGAAATAGAAACTATGCCGCCCCAAAATATCAAAGGATTGCCAAGAGCATAAATATAACCAGCCTTTTCGCCATATTGCTCGTAAGAAAAATAGACAGGTCTCACATCTAAAATCCAAGGGCACCAGGTTTTCATTGCATCTAGCCCCTCTGGTGCACAGAAAAGAGCAGTAGTACCATAAGAATGTTTAAGATCTTCTCTATTTTGGTACCACCAAATTTGTTTGTGAAGGTCAATAAATTGTTTCGCGTTGTGCCCTTGTAGCCAAAATTGACCATATGAAACCAAGTAAATCACCCCAGGAATAAAAAGTAGAAGTAAAAATTTTAAACTAAGGGATTTTTTTTGAATTTGGTCCCACAAAATAAAACTGCCGACAACCCCAATTGCATAAATCCCTGTCCACTTAGTAGAAATAGCTAGTCCCAAAAAAATACAACTTATTATTAAATCCCTCACCCTTTGAAAACGAATATACTCAGTTGTCCAAATAAAAGAGACAACTACAAAAAACGAAAGAAAAATATCATTCATCGTAATTCTACTCATAACAAATGTTAGATTTTCAAAAGCAATTATTAAACTTGCAAAGATAGCGCTTTTGGCTCCAAAAAAAATATTTGTTAAAACAAAAACAGCAGCAATAAGAGCTACTCCAAAAATTGCGCTTGGCAATCTCCAGCCAAGCGAGTTGTCACCCAGAATTTTAATCGATAGAGCTTGAATCAATTTAGCCAATGGCGGATGCAGCCAATCGTAAGCAGTGCCCTCGCGAGGTGCAGGTGCGAAAGGATCATATGCTGCAGGGTTATTATCCGCATACGCTTTTGCAGTTACTGCGTGATAGACTTCATCAAAATAGTAACGATTTGGTTCAGCTAATCTATAAAGCCTAAGAACCAATGAAATTACGCATATTAAAATGATGAAGATAGTTAATCGCCAGGACATACATTTGAAGTATATAATGACCATGATAAGTCTTCAAACAAGTGCTTCGAATTATTTTAAAAGCTAACTACAATTTATGTATTAATAATTATTAAAAATGAAGATCTTTTTCAAAATAAATAATTATACAATTGCCACTTTTGGGCTCTTTGGTTTTCTATTCTTTCATTTTGCCAAAGAGATGCTCCAAGAAAAATTAGACGGTTGGTACGTTGGTCAAGTTAATCTCTACGGTGATCTAGTTTTTCACTTAGGTTTTATCAATAAATTTCTTGAATCAGGGATCTTGTTACCTGAAAGTCCAGTTTACGCTGGCAGTAAGCCGAATTATCCAATATTTGCCGATTTTCTAACCGCGCAAATTGCCAAATTCACATCAATTGACTTTTCTCTTTTCGCTACCACTTTTTTAGCAGGGATTTTAACTATTTATGTCGTCCGATATTTTATCCTGAATTTTATCAAAAATGAAAAAATCGTTTTCATTGCGTTTTTGTTATTTTTTTTAAATGGTGGATTCGGTTTTTATTACTTTTTCAATGATTTTTTTACATCTCAAAAATCTTTTGTAGATTTTGTTATATCTTTGCCTCATGAATATACTGACCTGAAAAGCAAAGGATTTTGGTGGATTAATAGCTACCTTGCATATTTTCTTCCACAAAGAGGATTTTTGTTTGCGTTTCCAATTACTTTAACTATTCTTAATCTTCTTCATGTTGGGTTTATGAAAACAAAAAGACACTTTTTTGTCTTGGCTGGATTGTTGGCTGGAGTTTTACCTCTTGTTCAGGCTCACAGCCTGTTTGTTTTATTTATTGTTTCTGCTTGCGCAGCTATTTTTACAACTTTAACAAGTAAATTTAAAAAAGAAGTTATTGTAAATTGGATTATTTTTGCGACTCTGACAATTGTAGTATCATTGCCTCTTTTCAACGTTATCTCCACAGAAACAAATCCTTTAAAATATATTCGTTTTGATCCTGGCTGGACAAGTCAAGAAAATATTCTATGGTTTTGGCTAAAAAATCTAGGACTCTTTGGTCCAATTCTTCTAGTATCACTTACCTGGCTATATAAGAAAAACCGCCACTTTTTTTTAATTTACTTACCTTTTTTGCTAATGTTTTTAATTTCAAATGTTTTTGTTTTTCAGCCATGGGATTTTGACAACAGCAAACTTTTAATCTACTGGTTTTTCGCATCAACAATTATTGTCGCTTATTTTTTAAATGATCAATTTTTTGCTGAAAACTTAAGCAAGAAGATTATTGGTGTAGTTTTTATTTTCTTTATGATTTTTGCTGGAAGCCTGGATGTAATACGAACTTTTACACCGATAACCAGTTACCAAATCTTTAGTAACGATGATTTAGAAATTGCTGCAAGAGTTAAAATGCTTACCCAAAAAGATTCTAGGTTTATAACGGCCTCTAATCATAATCACCCGATACCTGCCTTGACTGGCAGATCTACAATTTTAGGTTTTCATGGCTGGGTTTGGAGTCATGGGTTAGATTTTCAGGAAAGAGCATCTGACGTACAAAAAGTTTATCAGGGAGGTAACGTAGCCGAAGACGTTATTAAAAAACACAAAATAAATTTTGTAACTATCGGACCGTTGGAAAAATCAACTTACAGCATCAACGAGAGTTTTTTTCTAAAATTCCCATCAATTATTCTAGGCAATGACTGGATTCTCTATGATGTTAGTCATTTATGGACCAACAGTAACAGGCAAAACTGATTTAGCAATTCAAGTTGCCAAAAAATTTAATGGTGAGTTGATTTCAGCAGACTCAAGACAAGTTTATCGTGGACTTGACATCACAAGCGGCAAAGTCAATTTCGATAAAAAGGTTGTTAAAAAACCAGGTTACTGGATTGTTGATGGAATTAGAATCCACGGCTTTGATCTTATTGATCCAGGAACTCCGTTTTCAGTAGTAGATTTTTTAAAATTTGCACATTTTTCGCTGGAAAAAATTACCAGATTGAATAAATTACCAATTGTTGTTGGTGGTACCGGTTTTTACATAAAATCTCTAATTGATGGTTTTCAGTCAAAAGGTATTCCACCCGATTCGAAACTCCGAAAAAAACTTGAAAAATTATCTCAAGAGGAACTTTTTCAAAAGCTTTTAGAAATCGATCCGAAACGAGCAAATACAATGAACGGGTCAGATCGCAGAAATCCTCGTCGGCTAATTCGCGCCATCGAAATAACATCGACCACCCCTCAAAACACTATCGATCATCAAGTATCAACTAAAGACGACCTTCTAATTTGCCTAACTGCTCCAAATAGTTACCTATACAGTCGCGCTGATAAGTGGTTAGACGTTCGCTTCAAAAATGGTATTGTCGAAGAAGTTAAAAAATCATTAGACTTCGGAGTTAATTCCAGTTGGTTAATTGATTTGGGTCTTGAATATCGTTGGGTAACTAGGTATTTAAACAAGGAAATCAATCTTGAATATGCTAAAGAACGTTTAAGGGGAGACATCCACGGTTTCATAAGACGACAAAAAACTTGGATTAGTAAATTTAAAAGTAAAGAACTTTTTGATATTTCTCAAAATTCTTGGAAAAGTAAGTTAGAAAAAACTGTAAAAGATTGGTATACTCAAGAATCATATGGAAAACAAAGCCCCAATAAGGGTTGAAATTTATTATAAAACAGTCCTTTTCACTATAGCCCTCCTAATTGGTCTATGGTTTCTTATACAGATTCGCGAAATAATTATATTAGTTTTCCTTTCCGTTATTTTACTTTCTGCACTTTTAAAACCTGTAGAATGGCTGAGTTCAAAACGCATACCTCGCGTATTTTCTGTCCTCATTGTTTACCTTTTTGTTATTAACGTCATTGCATTTGCTATAGGTATTATTGTGCCACCTCTAGTTACACAAACTTCAGATTTTATTTCAAAATTACCTCAAATCATTTCTTCTATTAATGATTTTTTGATTTTCAATAAAATTCCAATAGAAAATCTCTCGGAGGTTATCGCAAAACAGTCTCAACAACTTGCAGGTAATGTTATTTCAATTTCAACTGCAATTGTTTCAAGCGTATTTTTAGTTCTCACTTTATTTGTTTTTACTTTTTATCTTCTATTGGAATGGAAAAGGTTCGTTAGGCTTCTAACTTCTCCTTTTTCTGGTAAACAGGAAAAGAAAATTCTAAGTATCATTTCAAAAGTTGAAACTGGTCTTGGGCATTGGGTAAGAGGTCAACTAACCTTATCGGTAATAGTTGGAGTACTTACATTTATTGGATTATCGGTGTTAGGAATACCCTATGCTTTACCATTGGCTTTAATTGCAGGAATTTTCGAAATTATCCCAATCATCGGCCCTATTGTTTCGTCAATCCCCGCAATTTTAGTTGCCCTAACTGTTTCCCCACTTCTTGCACTGGCCGCCGCCGCCCTTTTCTTTATTGTTCAACAATTAGAAAATCATTTGATTGTCCCAATGGTAATGTCAAAAGTTGTCGGTCTTCAACCACCCGTTGTTATTATTTCACTTTTGATTGGCTCAAAGCTGGCTGGTATCGGTGGTGCTTTTTTAGCTGTTCCTGTTATTGTTGTTGCCAGAATTATTGTTCAGGAGTTTCTAAAGGAAGATCAAAAACTGGAAGAAGAATTGGAAGAAATTTAAAAACTTTCGGGAAGAGAGTAAGCCAGATTCTGTTTCAATGATCATCTATCTTAGTTGGTGATGATTGTCATCAACTACTGCTTTTTAAGCAGTGCCCCCACTTTAGTGTATGAGGTAATGCGCTCGCACCATTCGAGGGTTGCAGCAGGTGGGATTGCCCGTTTCACTCCCGCTCGTCTCTGTTGCTCTCAAATCTTGTCAATTCAAGATCTGTTCTAAACTTCACATGCGGTTAAAAAGTTTAGACACCAGCACTTCGCTTTCAAAACTTCAAATTGTCCTAAGTTAATTGAAAGTTACACGTTGGAGCTTGTACTCCATCCCCAGCATTACGCCTGTCTGGACTTTCCTATACGTTCATGGAAACTGAACGTATCGATCATCCTTCTTCCCGAAAGTTGCTACAAATTTTACCAAAAAAAGCTTTTTTTCTCAAGTCTGGCCTGATGAATTTGACTAATTCACCAAAAGATGTGATTATAATTTTGCATGGCAAAAAAGGGGATTCCCAAAAAGAGAAAAACGAACGGGCTTTCACAATTTTTAATAGGAACAACAGCTGTTATTATTTTGGTTGCTTCTTATCAAGCAGTAACTCAAAACGATTTTACTTCTATTGCCCCAACTCAGCTCTTTCTTGTAGCCGCTGTCCTGGCTGTTTTAGGTCTTTACCTCAAAGACGAAAAATAAAATTAGCCTCTTTACTCCTTGATACAGCAAAAACTTGCTGATATATTTGTTAGAAAATTAACCTGCCCATCTCAGATGAAAAGAATTATAGTTCTAATATCAAATGTGGGCACTGGAACCAATCTTCAGGCCATCATCGATGCCCAAAAATCTAAAAATATTAACGCTAAAATTGTTTGCGTCATAAGTGACACGCCTGATGTTTACGGTCTTACTAGAGCTAAAAAGAATAAAATTCCGACTGCACTTTGTAGAGAGAAAAAAGATCTCCTAAAGATAATTAAAAGATATCGTCCAGATTTAATTTGTCTGGCGGGGTGGAAGCAAATAATTACTAATGACCTCATAAATCACTTTAAAAACAAAATCATCAACCTCCACCCAGGTATTATTCCAGATCACCTAAATACTAAAGTTAAAAACCCAGATGGAACCGAAGCGTTATGGAATAGAGGATTACTTGCAGATAAGGCAATATCTAACTTCCTGAGTAAAAAGGCAACTTATGCCGGTTCATCAATTCATTTTTTAACCGAAAATTTTGATTTCGGACCTGTTTTGGGTCGCGTCTTCATTAAAATTAGAAAAACAGATACAGTCGAATCGCTATATAACCGTCTAAAGAATAAAGAACATGAAATGTATGTTAAAACCCTTAAGAATTTAACAATCAATCAAAAAGCTAATGTATTAATTGTTGATGGTGGGGGTAGAGGACACGCGATTGCCAAAAAGTACCTCGAAAGCCCCAAAGTTTCTAAAGTTTTCGCAATACCCGGTAATGATTTAATGTCACAAGATGGGATTAAGATTTATTCCAACGTAAAAACTACCGACACCACAGAAATTTTAAAAATCTGTAAAAAAGAGAAAATCGATCTTGTCGATATAGCTCAAGATGACGCTGTTGCTGGCGGTTTAACAAATCTCCTCAATAATAATCGTATTAATGTTTTCGGACCGACCAAGGAGGCAAGTCAGATAGAGTGGGATAAGGCGTGGGCCCGTAATTTTATGAAACAATTTAATATTCCATCTCCCCGATTCAAGATCTGTCAAAGCCAAAGAGAAGGACAAGAATTTATTAAAGCCCAAAAAAATGGCTCTTGGTATATAAAGGCGTCAGGTTTAGCGAGCGGTAAAGGAGCGCTCTACGCAGAAAATAATACTCAGGCAACTGAAAAAATTCGCCAAATGAAAAACTTTGGCAAAGCGGCTCAAGTATATTTGATTGAAGAATGTGTTCATGGAGAAGAATTTTCCTCATTCGCACTTGTAGATGGCCCAAATTTTATTATCGTTGGTCACGCACAGGATCATAAAACAGTCTACAATAGCAATCTTGGTCCAAACACTGGTGGTATGGGTTGTAGCTCCCCTCCCATGTTAATCAACAAAAGTGTAGAGAATCAGATAAAAATTATTTTTAATAAAACAGCAAAAGGTCTAGTAAAGCTGAAAAGACCCTATCGCGGTATTTTATATTTGGGGGGAATGTTAGATCCAAAAGGCAAAGTTAAAGTTATTGAATTCAATGCCAGGTGGGGTGATCCAGAAGCTCAAATTATTATTCCCGCAATTAAAAATGACTTTTATGAGCTTGCAAGTCGAATTATTGAAGGAAAAATAAAAAAGATAAGAATTAAGAAAAATAATTTTTATCGAATAGTTATAGCAGGAACATCGAAAGGTTATCCAAAAGATTTTCACCAGGTCATTGGAAAACAAATCTACGGAATCGATGAAATTAGAAAAATTAAAAATGTAGAAATCTTCGGGGGAGGCATTAAAAAATCAAACGATAAATACCTAGCGACTGGTGGCCGATTATTTTATGTAACTGCCAAAGGCAAAAACGTTGCGGAAGCCCGCAAAATAGCCTATAATGCTCTCTCTTTAGCTTATGTCGAAGGAAACAATTTACATTACCGAACAGATATAGGCTATCGAGATTTGGAAAGAATGCATCTTAGATGACAACATCAGAGCCTAAAATTCTTTTCACCGATGGCGAAGGTCCTCTAGTCTTCAAAGATTTAGCGCGGGATATTTCCTCAAAAATCGAAAACGGCCAACTTCTATTTGACACTCTCAGTCTCTATAACGCTTTCATTTCAGAAACCCGTGGACCAAATGAACCAGGAGACACTTTAGCACTTTTAGTTCCTCATCTTTTAGCTCACGAAATTTCTGACGAGGATTTAAAAGAAGAATCACAAAATGTGACGCTAGCCAATGGTGCCAGGGATTATTTGCAAAGCTTACGTGAAGACAACTGGCACATAAGAGTAATCTCCTCTGCCTACAGTCGATTATGGGAATACGTCGGCCCAAAGCTGGGAATTTCCATGGATCATATTGCAAGTACTTATCTGAATCTTGAGTGGCAAAGAAGCAATTTCTGGTCAAGAGAACTCACCCAGATAGTCCTTAATGCCGAACGGGAAGTTACCCTAAATGCTCACCAAATCATACTTGCTCAAGAGGCCTACAGGAAAGGGGCTACCCTTCGTGATATTTTCTGCGAAATCAACTTAATGGGTCGATTAGGTGCAGCTTTTGACGAGCTTTATTTAAAAACTTTGCCAAATCGTGGTTTTGAACCGTTTGAAAACACAAAAGTCGTTGGTGGAAATCGCAAAAAAGAGCAAGCAGCAAACTTTCTAAGCGAAATTGGTGCCGAACCTCATCAGGTAGTTTACACAGGTGACGGAATAACCGATGATCGAGTCCATAAATTTATTAGGGAAAACGGTGGCCTGTCGGTAGCCGTCAACGGTGATGAATTTGCCCTAAGAAACGCAGCAGTCGCTGTCGCAACCGTTGACATGAGAAACTTAAAGCCGCTGCTTGACGCCTGGTCAAGGAGTGGTCTAGAAGGTGTTACGTCTTTTATTGAAAGTACAAGAGCCTCCTCTATTGGTAAAGAAAGGTCATTACTGGTCAACGGTGAGGCTAACTATCGTCATGTTCACCCAGAAGCTATTCCCAGTATTGTCAGGCTCCACCTGGAGTATAGGGACAGAACCCGAGATGGAGCTACGCCATTAATATAATTATGAAAAAAGTTATTGGCTTTGGGGCACTTAATGTTGATTTTATTTTTAAAGTCGAAAATCTAAACTTGGAGGAAAACCCGGCTTACCCTGTTGATGTCCAAGCGGGTGGCAACGCAGCAAATACTATAGCGGCCCTGGCTAAACTTGGCATCAAATGTGGATTTGTTGGTGTTGTTGCCAGTGATCTTTATGGCAAGTTGATTCTTTCAGAACTAAAGAAACATAAGGTTAATACATCTCAAATAACTATTCGACAAACAGCAAACTCCCAAGTTACTTCTGGCATTGTCGAAACTTTTTTCGACAAAAAAGGTAAGCGCCATCTTTTTGTTAAACCAGGGGTAAATAGTTCTTTAACAGAAAAAGAGGTGGATAAAAATAATTTTGATAGTGCTTCGATTGTCCATCTAACTTCGTTTGTCCAGGATCAACAGTTTGAGATTCAAAAACAACTGGCAGCCACAATTTCATCCAGTGTAAAAATCAGCTTTGCGCCGGGAAGTCTTTATTGTCATCGAGGCCTCAGCCAGCTTGAACCGATAATAAAAAAAACGTACATACTATTTCTGGCACAAAAAGAAATATATTATTTAACAGGCAAAAGTTATAGAAACGGAGTTGGGAAACTTTTAGATATTGGCCCTAAGATTGTAGTTGTAACACTTGGAGCCAGTGGTTGTTATGTAGCAACGTCAAAGAAGCAAATTTTAGTCCCCGCGAAAAAAGTAAAAGTTACAGATACCACCGGTGCGGGCGATTCTTTAACCGCCGGATTCCTATATGGTTTACTCAATAACTATTCAATTAAAAAATGCGCTGAAATTGGCAACGCCATGGGCAGTTTTTCGGTCCAAAATATAGGTGCGCGCGCTGGCCTACCAAATAGAAAAGAACTTAGCTCTGTTGTATCATTGCCAAAATGATTTATGAAATAAGAATTACCTCAAAAGAAAACTTCGACCCCAGAGGGGAATCACTTCTCTCGGAAATAAAAAGAACACTCCAAATCAAAAGTATTAAAAAAGTAAAAACTGCCAAAGTTTTCAGGTTAGAGGGTATAAGTCTTGGAAGCACTAAGAAATTTGTACAACAAGTTCTTTTCGAACCGATAGATCAAATAATGTCTCTAAACGAACCAATCTTTAAAGGTGCAAAAGTTGTTGAGGTTGCCTATAAACCTGGTGTAATGAATCCAGAAGCGGCCTCTCTTTTGAAAGCAGCCAAAGACTTAAGGGTAAATATGAAAGCAGCCGATTCGTCATGGGAGTATGCCTTTTTTGGTAAGGTTTCTAAAAATCAACTTAAAACCATCATCGAAAAACTTTTAATTAACAAGACTGTCGAACATCAAGTAAAAAAACCACCTAAAACTTTGATAATCACAGGTAAAGCCCCTAAAGTTCAAAAAATACCAATTAGAAAAATATCAGAAAATCAGCTGATGCGATTATCGAAAGACCGCCTTTTCCTAAATGTAGAAGAAATGACGATAATCCAAAACTATTTTAAAAAAATTGGTAGGGAGCCGACAGATTGCGAAATAGAAGTTCTTGCTCAAACTTGGAGTGAACACTGTGTCCACAAGACTTTTAAAGCAAAATTAACTGTAGACGGTAAGCCAAAACAACCCTTGTTTGAAAGAATTAAACAAACAGCCAAACTAAACGGGAAAATAATAGTTTCCGCTTTTATTGACAATTCTGGCGTTATTGATTTTTACGATGGATTGTCACTCTGCGGAAAAGTCGAAACTCACAACAGCCCTTCTGCTATAGAACCATATGGTGGGGCAATGACTGGTTCAGGCGGTGTGTTTCGCGACATTTTGGGAACTGGCCAAGGAGCAAAACCGATTGCCTCAACTGATATTTTTTGCTTTGCACCCCCAAACCTTTCCCGTAAATTGGTTCCACCCGGATGTTTGCCACCCGATTACTTATTGAGAAAAGTTGTTGATGGTGTTAGGGATTATGGAAACAGGGTAGGCATTCCTACCAATAACGGATCAGTTCACTTTCACAAAGATTTTCGTGCAAAGCCAACAGTCGCAGTAGGCTCCTATGGGATTATTCCCAAAAAACAAGCAAAAAAACAATTTCCCCACAAAGGCGATCTTATCTTAACAATTGGCGGTAGAACTGGCAGAGACGGTATTCATGGTGCAACTTTTTCTTCAGGAGAAATGACCTCCAAAACAATATCAGTTTCGGGATCTGCAGTCCAAATTGGCAATGCTATCGAAGAAAAAAGAATTATTGACTTGGTCTTAGCTCTAAGAAAACAAAGATTAATCCGTTCAATTACTGACTGTGGCGCTGGTGGTTACTCCTCGGCAATAGGTGAAATGGCCAAAACAACTGGTGCAGTGGTAAATCTCGAAAAAGTTCCCTTAAAATATTCCGGCCTTGCTCCTTGGGAGATTTTCCTTTCAGAGTCTCAAGAGCGAATGGTTATAGCAGTTAGCCCAAAAAATCTTAACAGTACTTTGTCTTTTGCTAAGCTGTACAACGTTGAATCAACAGTTATTGGAAAGTTTAATGGCACAAAAAGACTTAAGGTTTTTTATAAAAAACAAAAAGTTTGTGATCTTGACATGAACTTTTTACACGATGGTTTGCCTCAGCGGGAAATGGAAGGAAAGACTAAAGTCCGGAAAATCAAAGAAAGATTACCAAAACCGTCCCAAAGTTTAGAAAAAGTTTGGCAAAAAGTAATGGCCCATGGCAATGTTTGTTCCAAAGAGCCCATTGTTAGAATGTATGATCACAACGTTCAAGGGTCAACTGCCCTTCATCCATTTACCGGCAAAGAATTCGATGGCCCAAATGATGGTGCAATTATTCGTCCACTTTACAATAAACCTTATGGGCTTGTAATTTCTCATGGCCTGAATCCAGTCTTAAACACAATTGATCCGTACTGGGGAAGTATTTGGGCAATTACCGAGGCCGTTTCCAACTACGTGGCAATAGGTGGAAACACAAAAGACGCTGCACTAATTGATAACTTTATTTGGCCATTTCCCGACGAAGAATCTCTAGCAGATTTAGATCGATCTGTTGATGCTTGTCTTGATATGGCCAAGCTCTTAAATATGCCTTTCGTTTCAGGAAAAGACAGTTTATCAAGTACATATCGCTATCCAGATGGTCGAGTCTTAAAAATTCCTCCAGTCCTTCTAATTTCTGTCTTCGGCAAAGTTCCCGACGTAAAAAAAACAGCAAGTTCCGACTTTAAAAAAATCGGATCGACCTTAGTATTAGTAGGGACTTTGGACCCCAATAATTTGGGAGGTTCTACTTACTTTGACGTTGCAAAAGGATCAGGAAATGTTGCAAAAGTAGATCTTAAAAATCTTAAGCAAGTTTTATCGTCTATTTATCATGGAATCCAAAAAGGTAAGATTTTGTCTTGTCATGACATCTCCGAAGGTGGTTTAGCGGCAGCAATTGCCGAAATGTGCTTTGGCGGGGGTTTTGGAGCAGAAATCAACTTATTAACAATTTCCAACGCGAGGTCAGACCTCATATTCTTCACAGAAACTCCCGGAACCTTTTTAGTAGAATTGGCAAATGACAAGATAGCAAAAAGCCTATTTAGCAAAGTACCTTACCAAATAATAGGGCGAACCACCAAAGAAAAAGTTATTATGGTTTCCGGCGGCACCAAAACTTTAGCTAAAACATCAATCGCAAAGTTGAAGGAGACTTGGCAAAAGCCGATAAAGGAGATTTTCCATGATTAAACCTAAAGTTTGTGTCCTTCGCACCGATGGAACCAACTGCGATGAAGAACTCTTTTATGCTTTTGAAAAATTTGGTGGCAAGCCAGATTATGTTCACATAAATGAGCTTAGATCTAAAACTAAATATCTAAAAAATTATCAAATTCTTGCCCTACCAGGGGGATTCACCTATGGGGATGATATTGCAAGCGGAAAAATTTTAGCAGTCGAGCTTATGAGTTTCCTAAAAGATCAACTAGAGGAATATATAAATAAGGAAGGATTGGTTATCGGCATTTGCAATGGATTCCAAGCGCTCGTTAGAACAGGATTGTTGCCATTTAGGCAAATAGGAAAAATGGATGCAACTCTAGCCCAAAATCAAAGCGGGCGTTTTGAGTGCAGGTGGATTAAATTAAAAGTTGAAAAAAGTAAGTGTGTATTTCTAAACAAAAATAACGGAAAGATTGGTGAATTTGCAGTTAATCACGGTGAAGGTAGATTTTTTTCCGATACCAAAACTATTGAGCAAGTAGAGAATGAAGACCTAGTTTTTATGCGCTATGTAGACGATAAAGGTAAGCCTACTCAAGATTATCCTGCTAATCCAAACGGGTCGACCAATGCAATTGCCGGTATTACCGATCCTACTGGTAGAATTTTAGGAATTCAACCACATCCGGAAAAATTTGTTGAGATAACTCAGCATCCGAACTGGCGCCGCCAGAAATTTACTAAACCTCATGGAGCGCTTATCTTCGAAGAAATGGTAAAATTCGCAAAACAATCATGAACAAAAAAATCACCTACGCCCAGGTTGGCGACAATTACGACACAAAAGACCCGATAAAAAAACTCGCCCAGATTGCTGCACGTAAAACTATTCTAAAAGAAAAAGATTTTAAAGAAGTTTCCGATACACGCGGCGAATCTGCCTTCGTCTGGCAACAAGGTCCGACCCTGATGGCTTCGGTAGTTGAAGGGCTGGGAACCAAAAATTTAGTTGCCGATCAAATGCGAAAAGTTACAGGAAAAACCTATTACGATGTAATTGGCCACGATACTGTTGCAACGATTATTAATGATTTAATTACGGTTGGGGCAAAACCCCGCGTAATCCATGCTTACTGGGCAATTGAGGATAACAGTTGGCTTGAGGATAAAAAAAGAATGAAAGATTTTATTACTGGATGGCGAGATGGCTGCAAAACATCCATGGCAACTTGGGGCGGAGGAGAAACACCAACCTTAAAAGGAATCGTTGAGAAAAACACGATTGATCTTGGCGGAGCCTCAGTCGGTGTAATTAATCCCACATCCAGATTAATTACTGATAGAAAGCTCAAGAAGGGCGACAGAATTTTACTTTTAAAATCAAATGGGGTTAACTGCAACGGTTTATCTTTAGCTCGAGCCGTTGCAAAAAAGCTACCCAAAAGTTATGCCACGAAACTTCCAAATGGTAAAGCTTTCGGAGAGGCAATTTTGACCAAAACAAACATTTACGCCAAATTAGTTCAAGATCTTTTTGCCGCTAAAGTGGACATCCATTACATATCAAATATTACTGGTCATGGCCTGCGGAAAATTATGCGCTCACCAAAAGAATTTAACTATGTCGTCGAAAATGTTTTTGAACCTCAAGAAATTTTCCTTTTCATTCAAAAACATGCAAATCTTTCTGATTACGAAGCTTACGAAACTTTCAATATGGGTCAAGATTATGCGATTTTTGTTTCCAAAAAAGACGTCAACAAAGCCCAGGATATTATCAGAAAAAACCGTTTTCAATCTATAAATGCAGGCTATATCAAAGACGGTCCTCGCCAAGTCGTTATTAAACCCAAAAACATTATCTATACCTCCGAAACTTTAGATTTAAGATAAAATAAAATTATTGATTTAATTTTCATCTTACAGTAATATATCCAAGAATATATCGCCCCATAAAGGGAGGCGTTTTTTTATGGATAGAGAAAGTACTATCATTCCAGAAGAATTCTCACATATAGAAGAAGATGTTTCTGATCTAGACCAGGAATTTTTTGAAAAACTAAAAGATCAATATAAAGACAACTTCATCAAAAAGTTCCCCGGTTTTGCAAAACCCCAGGAATCTGAAGAAACTGAAGCGAGGGAGTTTCTAAAATACTTCAGACTAGCAAAAGGAATAAGAAAAAGAAGAGCGCAAGGATCCTGGGAAAAATTTTTAGTAAATGATGTTACTCTGCCCAATTTAAGAGACTTTGCCAGAAGAAGGTATGAGGGCCTTATTGAAGAATCAGGACAAAATGATGTTTCTCATGTTGATTTGGCTGAAAATATTTTGAAAAGAAGCCGCTGGTTAAGAATAGGCACAACTGTTTATCATGCAATAGAGCTTGATTCACAAACCCATCTGGCACCCAAGAACAAAAGTAATAATATCCTATAGGGTTTACATTTTTCTCCAAACCAAGTATAATTTTAAGGATGGACCGCCAAAGGCCCTCTTTTTTTGTAGAAAAACCAGATAATTCATGGAGAAGGAATCATCTTTTCATCATACCTGGTAGTGGCGAACTCCAAGAAGGAAAATCAGAAATTGTTAATCTCAAGAAACTTCAAGTTCTTTCTCGTTTTATAGATGAAAATTTTGGAAGCCCTCCTGGTTTAATCAACTATAATGTAAGCCCAGAAAACCTGGCAGATCAATTTTCCGAATACCTTAAAGAGGAAACTCGCGATGCGATTGATTTTGAAAAACATTTAATCGAAGATTTAAGCTTTAGCGATTTAATTAGTTATTCTCGAAACTGTATCACTATAGCAAAAAATGCTGTTATATCTTCTCCCTCTTGTTCTAGAGTACAAAGAAATGCACTTGAAATGGCAATTTATTATGGAAATGTAACTAGAGTGCTAATGGAAGCCGAAAAAATAGTCAGTGGAAGACAAATTGAAAGTGAACCCGCTAATGTTATTAAGGTAGATTGGAGAAATCATGCACCAGACAATCACAATATGGATCCAGAACCTGCTGCCTAATTCTCTCAATTTTTTTTGCTTTTTTCACGAAATCCATGTAGAATACGTCAATGGCGGGACGTTTTGCATACAAAATTGCAACTCTTGGTTCTCACTCTGCCCTCCAAATCCTCAAAGGCGCTAAAGATGAAGGGTTTAAAACAATCTGCGTCGTAACCCCAGACCGCATTAATTTATACAATAGATTTAAGTTTATCGACAAAATAATCAAAATCACAAGTTTTGAGGATTTTCCTAAAATCGAAAAAGATTTAATAAAAGAAAAAGCAATACTTATTCCTCATGGGTCTTTTGTAGCTTATCTAGGCATTGAAAAAAATAAAACAATGAGGGTTTCCTATTACGGGAACAAAAAAGTTTTGGACTGGGAATCTAATAGAAAAATGCAGAGAGATTGGTTAATTCAATCTCGCATCCCTGTTCCCAAAAGATTCAAAAAGGGAGACAAAATCGATAGACCAGTAATAGTTAAATCTTACGGTGCTGCCGGAGGACACGGATATTTCTTTGCAAAAAATCAAAAAGAATTTGATAAGCGCCTTAAAAACTTCAAAGCCAAAGATTTTATTGTTCAGGAATATGTTATCGGAGTCCCACTTTATATTCACTATTTTTATTCTCCATTGACAAAAGCTTTAGAAATTTTATCAATCGATAAGCGCTATGAATCAAACGTTGATTCGTTGGGAAGAATTCCTGTTCAAAACCAGCAAGGTCTGGGAATCGAACCCTCGTTTGTTGTTGTTGGCAATAGTCCACTCGCGCTTCGCGAGTCACTTCTTGCAGAAGCATTCGAAATGGGTGAAAGGGTTGTTAAAAAAAGTCAGGAGTTAATTGAAGGAGGAATTTGGGGACCGTTTTGCTTAGAGACAATTATCACCCCTCAGCAAAAATTTTCTATAATCGAAATTTCATGCAGAATTGTTGCGGGAACCAACTTATTCATTAACGGTTCTCCGTATGCAAGACTTTACTGGGATAAAGAAGTCTCAACTGGCAGGAGAATCGCAATGGAAATTAAAGAAGCAATTAAAAAAGGTAAATTAAAACAAATTTTAAACTAATGCCAAACACTTTAAAAAACTGGAAAGGTCCTATGGCAGTTATTGGCATTGATTGGGGCGATTCCGGCAAAGGTCGGCTTGTAGACGACTTAAGCTCAACCGCTCAAATAGTTGCGCGCTATAACGGCGGCTCAAATACTGGCCACACGGTAGAAAACAATTTAGGGAAATTTGCTCTCCATATTATGCCATCCGGAATTTTCAACCAATGGGCAATCTGTTTAGTCGGAAGAAACGTAGCGGTTGACTTGCAGTCTCTAACAGAAGAAATGTCTCAGCTTGATAAGGCCGATGTTAGCTATAAAAAACTTGTTATTGATGAACAAGCATCTCTTATCATGCCTTGGCATAGAATGCGCGACGGGATCCGCGAAAAGTTAAGAGTCGCAAAAGTAGGTACAACCGGAAAAGGCATTGGGCCGGTATTTGCAGATAGAACAGAAAGAGTAGGACCTTTAGTTAAAGATCTAAAGTCTCGTGATTTCGTCAAAAAAATAGAGGAAGAAGTTAAAATCCAAAATAAATTCTATAAATTAAATCTCAACCCAAAATCAATAGTCAAAGAGTTCGGCGTCTATCAAAAGAAAGTGAAAACATTTATCGGTAAGACAATCCCTATATTAAGACAAGCATTAAAAGAAAAGAAAAATATATTGTTTGAAGGCGCCCAGGGATACTTTTTGGATATCGACGCCGGGACTTATCCATTCGTTACATCCTCCAATCCTGGTGTTGTTGGTATCACCAGAAGTTACGATCTGCATCCGTCTAATTTAATCGAGGTCATAGGCATAACCAAGGCTTATACCACCAGAGTAGGCGAAGGCCCGATGCCTACAAAAATAGATGGATATATTTCCCAAAGAATTATCGATGTGGGTAAAGAAGTCGGAACAACTACAGGTCGAATACGCTCCCCAGGCTGGCTAGACTTGGTTTTAATTAAAGAAGCAACTGAAGTTAATCGTTTGACGGCACTTGCGATTACCAAACTAGATGTGTTGTCTGGAATTTCCAAACTAAAACTTGGGATTAGCTACAAATTAAATGGCAAGCCTCAAGAATATATCGGTCACGACGCAGAATTATTATCTCAAGTCAAACCCGAATATATTAATCTACCAGGATGGACAGAAGATATATCAAATATTCGGTCATTTGAAAAACTACCGAAAAATGCCAAAGCATATATAAGGACAATCGAAAAGTTTACCAAAGTTCCTGTGAAATTTATCTCAGTCGGTCCAAGGAGGGGGCAAGTAATCTATGTTTAAAGTTAAAGACATAACGATTGCTGTAGTTGGTAGTCACAGTGCACTCGATGTCTGTCGCGGAGCCAAAGACATAGGTTTTAACACGCTGGTTATCGTTGAAAAAGGAAGAGACAAAACTTATGCAAAGTATTTTAAAACTCAACTTAATATTGGCTGTGTCGATGAAGTCTTATACGTTGACAAGTTTAAAGATATACTTGGTCCTAAAGTTCAAAAGATTCTAAAGTCAAAAAATGCAATTTTTATTCCTCACAGATCATTCGAAGTTTACATCTCAGATTACTCTGGAATCGAGAAAAAGTTTAAAGTCCCAATTTTCGGCAACAAAAGATTGCTGCGAGCCGAAGAAAGAACAGAAAAAATAAATCAATACGATATTTTTAAAAAGGCCGGAATTAAATTCCCCAAAATTTTCGAAAACCCCAACGAGATCGATAGACTTGTTATCGTTAAAGTTTCAGAAAGTGAAAGACCGTTCGAAAGAGCCTTTTTTCTAGCATCTTCAGTGCAAGAATACAACGAAATATCATCAAAACTTTTAACATCTACAAGAATTACGATGAGTGCCCTAAATTCTGCTGTAATCGAAGAGTTTATCTTGGGGGTCCAAGTGAACTTTAATTTTTTCTATTCCAAATTAAATAAGCGCCTTGAATTGATAGGTACCGACACCAGACGTCAAACAAATTTGGAAGGTTTACTTAAGCTTCCATCTATAAATCAAAACGAAATTATCGATAAAATAAATATAAAATTCGAAGAAGCAGGACACATTGCAGTTACAATTCTGGAATCGATGCTGGAGTCGGCTTTTGAAATTGGAGAAAGGTTCCAAAAAGCTACAAACACAATGTTTCCACCTGGAGTCATTGGTCCGTTTTCTCTTCAGACGGCAATTACTCCTGGCCCACCCAAAAAAGAAATTGTTGTGTTTGATGTTTCTCCTAGAATGCCTGGTTCGCCTGGAATTTCAGCGACGCCCTATACAAACTATTTGTTTGGAGAATCGATGTCTATGGGAAAACGCGTAGCCATTGAAATAAAAGACGCAATTGAGAAAAATAAATTAAAAGAAATAACAACATGAAGGTAGATTTCGAAAACTATCAATCACCATTTTCTTGGCGCTATGGATCCGTCAAAATGCGAAAAATTTTCTCAGAGTCAAATAAACGAACAATCTGGAGAAAAATCTGGGTCGCCATAGCCAAAGCACAATATAAAGCCGACCTTTTAACTTCACAAGAACTAATAAATATCAAAAAAGCAGCCAAAAAAATCGATATTGGTAAATCTTTAGGATTTGAAAAGACAATTTACCACGACGTTATGGCCGAAATTAAAACTTTTGCCCAAAATGCAAAAGTTGGCGGCGGCAAAATTCACTTGGGAGCAACTAGCACAGATATTACTGACAACGCAGATATTTTAATAATTACCAAAGGGCTCGAAATTATTGAGGGCGAAATTAAAAGTTTGTTAAAAAGTTTTTCTGAAAAAATAAATACGCATAAAGATACAATTTGCATGGGATATACCCATCTGCAACCAGCTGAGCCCACGACACTAGGCTATCGTCTTTCAGTTTATGCTCAAGATTTACTTAAGGATTTAAAATTTCTTAATTATTTTAAAAACAACCTCAAAACAAAAGGTATTAAAGGTGCAGTTGGTACGAGTGCTTCATACGTTAGACTTCTAGAAGGAAAAAAGATTGATGCATTCAGACTAGAAAAACAAATCATGCAAAACCTTGGACTAAATGAAGTAATGGTTTCCAGCCAAACTTATCCGAGAAAAACCGACTTACACTTAAGCTTTATTCTTACGTCTATCGCTCAGACTCTTCACAAGTTTTGTTTTGATCTCCGAATAATGCAGTCTCCAAACTTTGGCGAATGGTCAGAGCCAAGAGATCTCAACCGTGTTGGTTCATCAGCAATGCCATTCAAACGTAATCCCGACAAGGCCGAAAAAATATGTTCACTAGCAAGATATGTGGCAAGCATTTCCAATGTTGCCTTCGAAAACGCGGCTAATAATATTTTAGAACGAACACTCGACGATAGTGCCAATCGTCGAATATTCATTCCAGAAATCTTCCTGGCAACAGATGAAATTTTGACCGAAACAAACAAGCTAGTAGAAAATCTTATTGTCTACGATGAAAATATTCAAAGAAATCTTAAATCCTATGGCCCATTTGCTGGTTTAGAAAACTTGATGATGACAGCTGTTAAAAAAGGAGCCAATCGCCAAGAAATTCACGAGCGGGTGAGAAAAATAGCAATGGAAGCATGGCAAGAAATTAATAGCGGTAGAACTAACCCCTTGGTTAGTCTGTTAAAAAAAGATAAAATAATTACAAAGTTTGTAGCAAATACTCAAATAGAAACTTTGTTAAATCCTGCTCTCCATACTGGCTTGGCAAAAGCTAGATGCAAATTATTTCTCAAAGAATTGAATAAGGAAATTTCAAAATGAAAAAGCCTCAAGTAGGAATTCTCATGGGGTCAGACTCTGACCTAGAGGTAATGTCAGAAGCCACTAAAGTCTTGGAAGAATTAGGGATCACTTGGGAAATTTCTATTTTATCTACACATCGAGTGCCGCAGGAAACAGCAAACTATGCAAAAAGCGCCAAAGTTAATGGACTCCTGGTTTTAATTGCTGGAGCTGGTGGATCAGCAGCGCTCCCAGGGTCACTTGCCTCGCTAACTATACTTCCGGTTATTGGCGTCCCTATAAAATCAAAATCGCTTGATGGTCTTGATTCACTTCTTTCGATTGCGCAAATGCCCCCCGGTGTTCCGGTTGCGACGGTAGGTATAAATGCTGCCAAAAATGCTGGAATTTTAGCGGCTCAAATTATTGCAGTCGCCGATGATAGGATCGCCAAAAATATTTTAAAATATAAAGAAAAATTAAAAAAAGAAGTGCTTGTCAAAAACATAAAACTCAAAAAAATTGGACCCCAAAAATACCTAAAAGGGAAGTAATAAAATGATTGAAAATAAAACAATAATAAAAAATATTCCAAACGCCATAAACTCGATTACTTTTTCAAAATTGGGCAAGCGCAGTAGTGGGAAAGTTCGAGATTGGTATGTAAAAAACAATTTGAGAGTTTTAGTTGCTACAGACAGAGTCTCTGCTTTCGATAAAGTTTTAGGAACGGTTCCATATAGGGGCGCAGTCCTTAACAAGCTTTCGGAATTTTGGTTTGAACAAACACGTGATATTATCCCAAACCATATGATAGGAGTTATCGACCCAAATGTAATGTTAGTTACTGAATGCCAGGCCTTGCCCGTTGAGGTAGTGGTTCGTGGTTATATTACTGGTGTAACCGAAACTTCACTCTGGAAAAAATACCAAGATGGTGAAAGAATTATCTACGGTATCCAATTTCCTCAAGGCCTAATCAAAAACCAGAAATTAAAAAAACCAGTAATAACCCCGACCACCCGTGCAACTGGCCCCGGTGGACACGATGAACCAATTATTACTAAAGAAATAATAAAACAAAAACTAGTTTCCCCAAAAATTTGGAAACAAATTGAAAAAGTCGCTCTAAAGCTATACGAGCGAGGAACATCAATTTGCGAAAAAGCCGGGTTTATTTTGGCAGACACTAAATATGAATTTGGACTTGATAAAAAAGGTAGACTTATTTTGATAGATGAAATACACACCCCGGACAGCTCACGTTTTTGGTTAAAGAAAACTTACGCCCTGCTTTTCAAAAAAGGTCAGGAAGTTGAAAGTTATGACAAAGAAATAATGAGAATATGGTTTAAAGAGCACGGATATACTGGCCGGGGTAAAATTCCTAAAATGCCAGACGAGCTTATCGCCAAAATCTCAAGTCGTTATATGGAGGTCTATGAGAAAATTATCGGAGAAAAATTTGAAATAGATCTTTCCATATCTCCGAAACAAAGAATAGCAGAGAGTTTATCGAAACTTATCTAAAAATGATTTTTTTCCTAACAACCCAACAGCCTAGTAATTTATTAACCTAATCATGGTTGCTGTTATTAATTTTGGTGGACAGTATGCCCATCTCATTGCCAGAAGAGTAAGGGAGCTGGGAGTTAAAAGCGAGTTGCTTGAGCCAAGTATAGCACCAATTGTTCTTTCGAAACTTAATCCTCAAGCAATAATACTTTCTGGAAGTCCCGCGTCAGTTTACGAGAAAAATGCTCCAGAAATTGACCCCAAAATTTATTCACTTAATCTTCCTATACTGGGTATTTGTTACGGACAACAACTGATGGTTTATCAACTCGGAGGAAAAGTATCTCCACATTCGTCAAAACAATTTGGCAAAGAAATTGTTAGGATAAAGACCAGCCCGCTTTTTACTGGACTTTCTCAGAATCAAAGTGTCTGGTTTTCTCACGGGGATCAGGTAGATGTTTTGCCCAGGGGATTTAATTCAATTGGCTCCACCAAAAACGCCAAATATGCTGCCATTGAAGATCTTGAAAATAAATTTTATGGAATTCAATTTCATGCAGAGGTTACACACACTTCAAGCGGTGCAAAAATTCTCTCAAACTTCTTATTTAATATTGCCAAATCAGAAAAAGATTGGAATCTCAAAACGAAAAGCAACGAAATAATAGCGCAGTTAAAAAGACAATTAAAAAGAGATAAGATCATTATGGCAATTTCTGGCGGAGTTGATTCACTTGTTGCCGCCACACTTCTATCATATGCAAAAGTTAACCTATTTTTGGTTTTTATCGACACTGGACTACTTAGAGAAAAAGAGAAAGAAGAGGTTATAGCTATTGTCAAAAAGTCCGGTCTTGGAAATTTGAAAATTGTTGACGCTAAAACCAAGTTTTTAAGCGCTTTAAAAGGTGTTATTAATCCAGAAGAAAAGCGCAACGTTATTGCCAAGGTCTACTTTTCAATTTTCGAAGACGAAGCAAAAAAAATCGGCAATGTAAAGTTCCTTGGCCAGGGAACAATTTACCCGGATAGAGTCGAGTCAGCAACAACTAGTAAACATGCCGATAAAATCAAAAGCCACCACAATTTGACTTTACCAAAAGGTCTGAAATTAAAAATCGTTGAGCCATTAGGTGAGTTTTATAAAGATGAAGTTAGAAAGATCGGAAAAATCTTGAAAATTCCCACAGAATTTCTTAATCGCCATCCATTTCCCGGTCCCGGTCTAGCCATAAGAATTCTAGGAGAAGTAACAGAGGAAAGACTCTCAATTCTTAAAAAAGCAGATTATATTTTTATAACTGAGCTTAAAAAATCCAATCTATATAATAAGGTAGGGCAAGCTCTGGTTGCTCTACTCCCAGTCAAATCCGTTGGGGTTATGGGCGATGCAAGAACTTATCAATATATAGTCAGCCTAAGATCTGTTGACACAACGGATTTTATGACTGCAGATTGGACCAAAATCCCAAATGAAATTCTTGAAAAAATCTCCTCGCGAATCGTCAACGAAGTCAGGGGAGTCAACCGGGTCGTTTACGACATTACCCAAAAACCCCCCGCCACAATTGAATACGAATGAACCTGCGCGATTTAGTAGTCGTTACGAGTAATCTAGGTAAACTTTCAGAGATTAACGCGATTCTCGGAGTTAATCACCAAGTCTCGAACGTTGATATTCCCGAAATACAGTCGCTGGATCTGGATGAAATTATTTCCCACAAGGCAAAGAGTGCTTACGCAAAAATTAAAAGACCCGTTCTGGTTACCGATGTAAGTTTGGAAATAGAAGGCCTAAAAGGTCTTCCCGGTCCTTTCGTTAAATATTTTATTCAAACTCTGGGTGCTGAAGGTACTACTGAACTGCTCGGAAAGAGAAGTCGAAGAACAAAGGTTACGGATGCTGTAGCCATATTTGATGGCAAAAATTTGAAGATATTTAAAGGAAGTATTTTTGGTTCAGTAGTTCCTAAAGCTCGAGGTAAGAACGGATTTGGTTTTGATTTTGTTTTTGTCCCCAAAGATTATAAAAAAACCTATGCCGAAATGCCAACAGGTCTAAAAAACAAAATCTCCCACCGCGCCAAAGCTCTCCAAAAAGTAAAAAAGTATCTTAGTTAAAAGAGTTGATTATTTTTAAACTTAAATTACCGAGAGAATCTATAAATAAATCTGCTTTTGAAAGATCTTGGTAAGGAGTGTAGGGATTTTTAATTGCAATGCACCAGCAGCCGGCAGATTTCGCCGCAGCAATTCCATTTGTTGCGTCCTCAAGAACTACTATTTCACCCGGATCAAGGCCCATTTTTTTTGAGGTTACAATATACGTCTCCGGATCTGGTTTACCCTTTTTAACATCGTCTCCAGACACAATTAAATCAAAATAACTTGAGATTTTAAATTTTGCTATAACCGTATTTATATACTCCCTAGTTCCAGAACTGGCAATTGCAATTTTAAAATCTTTTTTTTTAATTAACTCTAAAGAATTTAATAGGCCAGGCATCGATTTTAATTTTTCTCTAACTAATTTTAAAAATATCGCAGATCTTTCTTTTCGGAGTTTTCCCATGCTAACTTTAAGATCAAAACGATCGACGATCATTTTTAAAATGTCTGATATTCTCATTCCCACAAAGTTCGCTCTCATATCATTAACTTCTTTCAGATCTACACCGTATTTCTTCAACACTTCATCTGAAGCTATAGAGTGCAAAGGATAAGAATTGACCATTAAATCATCCAAATCGTAAACAACGGCTTTTACCACGGGGTATATCTTAGCAGATTTTGTTGAGGTAAGTTATTTTTTAAATACTACAAGTTTGTATCCGGCAAAGTTCCAAACTAGAGAAATTCCAGTTGCTAAAACTTTTGCCAGATTTGCCCATTGGGCGCTAGAACTTACAAAGACTGGTGGCACGTATGTTGTTAAAAAGTAAACGATCCCAGTATTCATTGAAAGCCCAATTATTGTTACCACCACAAATGTTACAAAATCGCCCTTTTTTGCCGAGGAAAAAACCCATTCTTTATTCCAAAAATAACTATTTACAAGTGCTGTAGAAAAAGAAATAGCATTAACAAAAATGATTCCAATGCCACTTGTTATACTGGTTACTACAATCAATAAGTTTAATATCCCAAAATCTATTGCCGTATTTAGCACTCCGACTAAAGCAAACTTAGCCAATTGCCAAAATAAAGCCAATTTTTTTCCTAGAAAAAAAGCCGTAAACATACCAACTATAGTCACAATAGGGAATCCTACGAAAAGCAACAAAAGTGGTGAAGGCACTTTGGGGTAAAAACCAGTACTTATAAGAGTTGGCAAAAGAAAAACAGAAATTAAAAAAGCACAAGAAGTGCTATACAATAAATCTCGCTTTTCCATAAAAACTGACTATACCTTTATATTAAATGGAAACAACACTTAATACAAATCAGAAAATAGTAAATATAAAATGACTAAGCATAAATTTATTATATTTTGCTTTTTGATCTTTGTGACAGCCATATTTACAACCATCTTAATTTCAAAAAGAGCAAGTCTTGAGATTTTACACCCAACACCAACTCCGAAAAGTGAAGTATTTTCATTTACCGACCAACAATTCCAACAATCAGATCAGCCGACAAGCAACAATAATAGAGAATTGGCTCTAGTAACAAAAGTTATTGACGGAGACACCGTTGAGCTTGAAGGGGGGTTGCGAGTCAGATACATTGGAGTTGACACACCGGAAACTGTTCATCCCCAAAAAGCTATTGAGTGCTTTGGCAGGGAAGCTGCAATCAAAAATAAGGAGTTGGTCGAGGGCAAAATTGTTGAACTTGAAAAGGACGTATCCCAAACCGATAAGTACGGACGACTTTTAAGGTATGTTTATCGGCCAACAACCGAGGCCCCAGGAGATCAAATTTTTGTTAATGACTATCTTGTTCGAGAAGGTTATGCCCTTGCCTCTTCGTTCCCCCCTGATATCAAATATCAAAACATGATAGTTGAAGCCCAAAAAGAAGCCCAGGAAAATAATCGTGGATTATGGTCTACCTGCGAAGGTCAAAATCAAACCCAACAAGCTGCAAGCTCCCAATGTCCAATTAAAGGTAATATCTCGTCAGCCGGAGAAAAAATTTATCACATGCCGGAGCAGGATTTTTACGAAAAAACAGTAATAGACGAAAATAAAGGAGAAAAGTGGTTTTGCACTGAAGCAGAAGCAACAGAAGCCGGCTGGCGAAAATCTAAAAGGTAGCTAAGGTTGTTGATCCATCTTCTTTTCAAGAGCCTTCTCAATTTTTTCAGTGCTAATTGTGTGCAGCATTTCGTTTAGGATATTGTCCTTGGAGACGTTTATATTGTTCTTTTCTAAAAGTTTTTTTACAAGTTCTAAAAGTTTTGTCAGTTCGCGTTCAGTAATAATGTCCATTTGTAAATCAACCTCTTCACGAAGCTCATCGATTCTTGAATTTCTATTTTGAGAAATAAGCACAAATACAGAAAGAAAAATAGCTTCCAAAGAAACAATCATTGTTAAAAGGCCAAATGGAAATGGATCAAAAGGTCCAATACCAGGAATGACGTCTAAATTTATGAGTATCCAAACCAAAAAAAAGCTAGCATTGACAATCAAAAAAGTCATGCTGCCGAAAGTTCTAGTCATCAAGTCGGCCATTTTCTCTAGTGTGGTTCTTTCAGCGTCTGATCTTGCTCTGAAGCTTTTTAGTGCCTGTCTGCTTCTTTCGATTTCCTCCTTGAAGCTTGAAGTTTGAAGAAGTGCCATCAATTCAATTGTACCGCAAATATCAATTACTGCTACAATTTATTTGTGAAAACAAAAATAATAGCTACAATTGGTCCCGCCACTTTAGATTTTGGCATTTTCAACAAGGTAGTTCATGAAGGCGTGGATTTCTTAAGGATTAATACTGCCTACGGCAATTATAATCAGTACAATTTAATACTAAACAACCTAAAACAAAGTAACAAGAAAGACATTAAAGTAATTTTCGACATTAAAAAACTTGATGTCCTTGATTATTTTGTAAGGAATAACCTTTCCATGGTTGCCGTTTCTTTTACTGAGTCAAAAAAACAGTTAGAAAATGTTAGAGAAAAAGTTAATAAGGCTTTTATTATTTCCAAAATAGAATCTAAGCAAGGTGTCGAAAACTTCGAAGAAATCTTAGAGGTGTCTGATGGTGTAATGGTAGCCAGAGGCGATCTAGGGGAGGCCGTTTCTTTAGAAAAAGTTCCTTGTCTTCAAAAAAGATTTACTCAAAGGACGTTAGAAAAAGGTAAGTTTTTAATTGCAGCAACAGAAATGCTTTTGTCCATGACCGAAGATACCACCCCAACGCGAGCAGAAGTTTCCGATGTCGCCAACGCGGTTTTTGATGGTGCTTCAGCCGTAATGCTTTCAGAAGAAACGGCAATAGGTAAGTATCCCGTAGAATCTGTTAGGTACATGCGAAAAATTATCAAAGAAGCTGAAGAATGCCTAAATTCCGACCTAAAATTATAAATGCTCGCAAAAGTAAATAGTGCCGCAGTCATTGGTTTAGACAGCATCCCCATAACCGTAGAAGTAGATATAGCAAGTCAAGGCCTACCATCATTTAGCATTGTCGGGCTGCCAGATAAATCCGTTGAAGAATCAAAAGAAAGAGTCAGGGCAGCGCTTAAAAACTCAGGTGCCGATTTGCCTGCAAAAAGAATAACAGTAAATCTTGCCCCAGCCGATTTACCAAAAGAAGGTCCAGCTTACGACCTTCCAATAGCCCTCGGTATTCTTATTGCCTCCGAACAATTGAAAGCAGATATTAATGAGAGTATTTTTGTCGGTGAGCTATCGCTTGACGGTTCTGTGAGACGAATCTGGGGAATTTTACCAATAACACTAATGGCCCGAGACAAGAATTTTAAAAACATCTTTGTTCCCTACGATAATTTAGATGAAGCAGCAGTTGTCGATAAAATCAAAATTTTCCCTGTTGCCAGTCTCCGGCAGCTTTTTGATCATTTTACAACTAAACCAATTACCCAAGCTGTTTATAAAAAGCAGAAATTTCAAAAAATAGAAAATAGTGAATACGATTTTGAAAACATTCGCGGTCAGGAAAATGCCAAAAGAGCGTTGGAGATTGCCGCAGCCGGCGGCCATAATGTCCTAATGAAAGGTCCTCCCGGTGCCGGTAAAACCTTAATTGCCAGAAGTTTTGCGACAATATTGCCCAAACTCACCTTTGAAGAAAGTTTGGAAGTTACCAAAATTTATTCCGTTGCTAACCTTTTGAATCCCCAAAAACCAGTTATTCTTCAAAGACCCATCAGGAATCCCCATCATACAACAAGTCACATTGGTCTAATTGGAGGCGGTAATATTCCTCGCCCTGGGGAAATTACTCTTGCCCACAGGGGCGTTTTATTTTTAGATGAATTTGCAGAATTTCCAAGACACGTATTGGAAGTCCTTCGACAACCAATGGAAGATGGAGAAATAACCATATCCCGTGCAGCCGGATCATTCAAATTTCCCGCAAGATTCTCATTGCTTGCAGCCACTAATCCTTGTCCATGCGGTTATTTCGGAGATGAGACAAAAAATTGCTCCTGTTCACCTAGCGCAATCACCCGCTATCAAAAAAGAATTTCCGGACCAATTTTAGATAGAATCGACGTACACGTCTGGCTTCCAGCCGTAAAAGTAGAAAAATTAACAGGGGAAATTAAATCAGAATCATCCGCCAAAATTCAGTTAAGAGTTCAAAAAGCAAGACAATTGCAGCAAAAACGTTTCAAGGATTTAATAATTACTTCAAATGCTGAAATGGGTACAAAAATGATGAAAAAGTATTGTAATTTAGACGACCAATCAATTTTGCTTTTAAAACAGGCGATTACCAAATTGAATCTTTCCGCCCGATCTTTCCATCGCGTCGTTAAAATTGCAAGAACCATCGCCGACCTTGAAGGATCCATCAAAATCAAATCAAACCATGTCGCAGAAGCGCTTCAATATCGACCTACTGATAATAATTAAAGCGCTTCGACAGGGGACGCAAATCGAAAGTAAATTCGCCAGTCCATTCTCCCCTTGGATAAAATTGCATTGATAACTTTTATTCTTAAACCCCACTTGCGTTCCTCTACTCTCTAGTAGAAAATATCCATAAGTTGAAAAAATTACTCATTATTGGGTTTTCTTTATTGTTATTTTTGACAGTTTCATTATTTGTTTTGGCAACCATTGTGAGTTTTACTTATATTAAGCCAGCAACCGAGGCAATTAACTTAAAGCTCGCTAAAAAATTTGCAAAAGTTGTCAGAATTCCCAAGATTCCACCACAAACCACATCCTTTGGGGAAACTTTATACTTTTGGGAAATGGAAACCACTGCTGCTGAAGTCGTCGGTGTAAATTTCAGACACTCAACTGGATTTTCCAAGTCTCAAGACAAGATAGAGGCGATTCTCGAGCTTCCACCAAGTGGCGATGCCAGCATTTTTGCAAAAGTTCTTCCAGCAATAGTTGCAGACAGTCAATCCTTAAGCGCATCCCAAGATATCGAAAAAGCAAATTTTGATGCAAACAAGGAAGCAGGATATCTAAGCATTCGACTTTCCGTAAAACCAGAAACAAAACAAACGACAAGGATTATTTGGAATTTTGACAAAAACTATTTTCTCGAAGATATTTCTGATGAATACGCAAAGCTACAAAGAATTCCTGAACCAGTTCTTAAAAATCTTTACCTCTTCCAGAAGCTAATAATAGATCTTTCTGGAGTGTAATCTAGATAAAAAACCCCACCGACAATTATAAATGTCTAGGGGTTTTTTAAAAAGTCAACTTTCAAATCTTAATTAGCCACCAATTTTAAACATGGTTGTTCCACAAACAGGGCATTTACCCTTTGAAGCGGGCTTACCATTTTTCATGGTGACTTTTTGAGCGTTAGGGTCGTCTCTCTTCGCTCGACATTTAACGCAATACATCTGAGTCATTTTGACTATCACCTCCTTTTAGGCAGCGGTTTCCAGAAAATCTACCAAGCACGATTTGAAGCTATTTAGCTTCAACTAGGTTCAACTAGGTTCAACCATAGCATAGCCTCGAAACTAAAGTCAATAGCCTCAAGAAAAAAGACAACAGGTACGAATTAACTTTAAACAATTAAAAACGAAATAAAAGTGGCTTGAAATTAAGAATCTTTAAGATAATTTGAATCAATATAATCCCAAAAGCCAGGAAAATAATTTTTAAAAGATCATTTCTAACGTAATCATATTTTGTCTCAATCTTTTTTGTTTTTAGATTCGACTGATGACCCGTGTCTTTTTCAACTTCCTGATCCGTTTGGTAGTTTACGACTCCTTCAGTCGAAAAGCTAAAACGTCTCTTCATTGCCCCAATTTTCTGCCTTCTTGTTTTAAATGGCATGTTAATCTAAGAAAATATGGTAGCATAAGCCTAAAGATCGCTCAATATCACAGAATCAGTGTTAAAAAAATCTCCAGCGGATTGACAATAATAACCAGAGCGTGGTAAAAGAAGGGGTACTAAATTTATCCAAATACGACAGGAGTTACCAGTCACAATAAGAAGTAATGAGGTACACAAATGGAGTGGCAGAATATAAAAGCCACAGATTATCTGTTTTTAATTTTAGGCATCTGGCTTGCCCTTTTAAGTTTTTATTTAGTAAAGAATATCAGTAATTACAAAAGGCTTTCTAAATGGGCAAAGTCTCAAGGTAATGGACAATTTGACCATGAGCAAAATACCGATATCTACTCAAAGCTTAAAAACCTAGAAACCCTTCAAAAGGAAAGTATCCACAAGGTACAGCTTATGCGCTTTAATCCTTTTGAGGATACAGGAGGAGACCAAAGCTTTGTGGCTGCCTTTTTAGATGCAAACAATAATGGCATTGTGATTTCATCTCTTCATTCAAGGGGTGGAACAAGAGTTTATGCAAAACAAGTTAACAGTGCAAAATCTACCACCCATCAATTTTCTAAGGAGGAAAAAGAGGTAGTCGAAAAAGCTGCCCGTCAAGCTTAGCTTGACTTAAATTTATATTGAAAAATAAGAAGATTCTTTTGATATTAGCCGGGGCAATTGTTCTTTATGCATTGTCTGCAGGGCTTTCTTATATGGTATTTAATGTTATTTTAAAAAAACCAATTAGCATTGTGACCCCTTTTGGTAATCTTACAGATATTACTTCAGGACTTGAAGAAGGCGCAAAGGATAAGGTTTGCCCTACAAATGGCTCTCTTTACACTAAAAATAGAGAAGAGCAATGGAAAAAAAGAAGACCTCTTGGGGTGATGGTTGAAAATCATGTAGATGCTAGACCTCCACTTGGTCTATCTCGGGCAGATGTAATATATGAAGCAGTAGCCGAAGGCGGTATTACCAGATTCTTGGCAATTTATCTTTGCCAAGATGCTGGAGACATCGCACCTATTAGAAGTGCCAGAACCTACTTTTTAGATTGGGTTTCAGAGTACGGTGCCACTTATGCCCATGTTGGGGGTGCCAACACCCCAGGTCCCGCTGATGCACTTGGTCAAATAAGAGACTATGGAATCAGGGATATGGACCAATTTGGTCTAGGATTTCCAACTTACTGGCGAGGTACAGACAAACTTGCTCCTCACAACGTCCACTCAACAACCAAGAAACTTTGGGAAGCAGCCGAAAAAAGAGCTTACGGCCCCCAAGACGAAAAAGGTGTTCGTTGGGACAAGAATTTCACGCAATGGAAATTTAAAGATGAACCAGCTCTAGAAGCGCGTGGGGAGTCGACCCAAATTGAAGTTCCATTTTGGGGTCAGTCACCTGAGTATACAGTCACTTGGAAATATGATAAAAATAGCAATTCCTATTCAAGATACCACGGCGATACAGCCCAAATAGACCCGATTACAAACGAGAATATGAATGCTAAAAATCTAGTGATTCAACTTCAAACAGAAAGACAAGCAAACGATGGTTACCCTGATGGTCACTTGCTTTACACAACAACTGGTTCTGGTAATGCACTTATTTTCACAGATGGCAAAGTTATATCCGGTAAATGGCTTAAAAAAGACAGAGAATCTAGAACTAAATTTGTGGACAACAAAGGGGTGGAAATCGAATTTAATAGGGGGCTAATCTGGATTGAAACTGTCCCCGTAGGCAATGATATCGAATATTGATGACGCTGCCCTGCCTTATCTAAAATCTCAAACCTGCCAAATTAACCTGAATATTTCGGGAGAATAAACTATGTTATTGGATATTTTAATTTCAAAAGTTCGAGTCAAAATTTTAGAACTTTTTTTGGGCAACCCGGGTAATTCTTATCACGTACGAGAAATTGTCAGAAGAGTCGAAGAAGAGATAAATGCTGTTAGACGTGAATTGGCTCGACTAGAAAAAACAGGACTTCTCTCAAGTGAATGGCGCGCTAATCGAAGATATTATGCAATTAAGCGTGATTACGTGTTTTTTTCCGAACTCCTTTCAGTCATTAATAAGGGTATTGGCCTCGGTGGTTCGATGATCAAGAATAAAGGTAAGCTTGGCAAAATTAAATATGCGATGCTTTCAAGCTCATTTGTTAGAGGTAAGCCTTATACTCAAAATGAGGTTGACCTTTTTGTTGTAGGCACAATAGTTTTGCCAGAACTTGGTAGTATTATCAGGGAGGAAGAAGCAAGGCGCAATAGAGAAATAAATTTTACACCCATGACCGAAGAAGAATTTAACTTCCGAAAAAACAGAAGAGACCCATTCGTTATAGGGATTTTGTCTAAGCCTCGTGTGATGTTAATTGGTGACGAAGAAGAAATGGTTAAACTATAGTCTTTCTCCATAGGTCCCTCTTTGGTATATTAGGTTTTACACAAAAAATGGCAAAACAAAAGCGCTCACTTTTTTTAATAATCATCATAACTTTACTGGCTTTATATATTGACATTCCCAACTTTCAATTAAAAGGGTTTAATTTCTCGCATCCGCAAATAAAATCAAAAATTATCTCTCGAGATTTGGAGCCAAAACTTGGTCTTGATCTTGCTGGAGGAGTTCAGCTGGTTATGTCTGCGGACATGGTTACAATCGAAGAAAAAGATAGAGAAAATGCTCTCGAATCAGCTAAAGTTATAGTCGAAAATAGAGTCAATTCTCTTGGTGTTTCTGAACCAACTATCCAGACTGCAAAGACAGAAAGTCAATATCGTCTAATTGTGGAGTTACCCGGAATTTCAGATATTGACCAAGCAATCTCAACAGTCAGGAAAACTGCCCATCTAGAATTTAGAGTTCTTAAAAAAGACGCCATTCAAGAAGCAACAATTTCAGCTTCCCCAGATGATTTTGAAAGCGCCGGATTAACAGGTAAAGATCTCCTTCGAGCTCAAGCTCAACCAAGCCAAGACCCTCAAAATCCCGGCTATGTTGTTTCTCTTGAATTTAATAAAGAAGGTGCAACTAAATTCGAAGAGATAACTAGAAACAATTTAGGTAAACCAGTGGCAATTTTTTTGGATGAACAAATAATTTCGGCGCCAACTGTTCAAGCAATAATTTCAGATGGAAGTGCCCAGATTACTGGCAAGTTTACTTCCAAAGAAGCTAGGCAACTCTCAATTGAGTTAAACGCCGGCGCCTTGCCAGTTCCTTTCAAAATCGAAAGCCAAACAAGGCTTGGTCCTACAATTGGTCAGGAATCTATTCAAAGAAGTATCTACGCAACCGCTATTGGTCTCCTGTCGATCGCCTTCTTCATGATTTTTTACTATCGTTTGCTTGGGATTTTTGCTGTTATCGCTTTAGTTATCTATGCACTTATTGCTTTTAGTTTATTCAAAATAATTCCTGTAACCTTAACTCTTGCAGGCATTGCCGGCTTCGTTCTTTCAATAGGTATGGCAGTCGATGCCAACATTCTGATTTTTGAGAGAATTAAAGAAGAGTTGCGTTGGGGTAAACCTAAGCACGAAGCGCTTTTTGCTGGATTCGATCGGGCTTGGTCATCTATTCGCGACTCCAATATTTCTTCTCTAATTACCACAGCAATTTTGTTTTATTTTGGAACCGGAGCAATTCGTGGTTTTGCTCTTACTTTAGCAGTTGGCATCTTAGTTTCTATGTTTTCAGCAATCGTAGTTTCACGAACACTCATAAAAATATTTTGGGTAGGTAAAATTTGAAAAATTTTATTCCAAGATTAGTTGAAGGAAAGATATGAATATTATTAAAAAAAGAAACTGGTTTTTTGCAATATCACTTCTAATTATTATCCCTGGGGTAATTGCCTTTTCAATTTGGGGGTTAAGACTTGGCATCGATTTTGCTGGTGGTACCCTTTGGGAAATTAAGTTTATCCAAGCAGGGCAAGTAGATCCAGAAAATATCAAAACTTTACTATCCACAGATAACACAGATATTTCATCTGTTGCCGCAACCAATAGCAACTCTGTATTAATTAGGATGAAAGTTTCAGACGAACAAAAGATTATAGATTTAAAATCTAAAGTCGCCTCCAACTTTGGTCAAGTAGAGGATATCAGGCTAGAAACTGTTGGTCCCGTTATTTCCAAAGAACTAACCACCAAAGCTTTACTCGCGGTTGCGATCTCGATAATTGCTATTGTTCTATATATTACTTGGGCTTTTAGAAGTGTTCCCAAACCAACATCATCGCTTTCGTTTGGTCTTTGCACCATTGTTGCACTTGTTCATGATGTAATTGTAGTTATCGGAATTTTTGCCATTCTTGGGCATTTTTGGCAGATAGAAGTTGATTCTCTATTTATTACCTCCCTTTTAACCGTAATTGGATTTTCAGTTCATGACACAATTGTTGTTTTCGATAGAATCCGCGAGAATCTTAAAAAACATTCTGATGTTTCATTTGAAGAGATAGTAAATCATTCAATCATTCAAACCTTGGCTCGCTCGCTAAATACCTCATTGACAGTTGTACTTGTTCTTCTAGCGCTGTTCCTATTTGGAGGAGACTCAATAAAAACATTTGTTCTCGCACTACTAATCGGAATAATCTCTGGAACTTATTCCTCGATCCTCAACGCGGCCCCGCTTCTGGTCACCTGGCAAAATTTCATTGCTAAAATCAAAAGATAAGAGATTTTTTTAAACAGTAGAATTTTTTTTAAAAGTTACAACCCTTAAAAGCAAATATTCTTTTGTGTTTTTTTTACTATCTTCCGAAACTTCCTCAAAAAGCTTGCTTAAAACTTTGCCAACCCCTGGTCCAGGTTTAAGGTTCAATATTTTCATTACGTCATGACCATTAATTTTGAGGTCACTAACTGTAAATGGTTTTTTCATAACCTCTTTTAATCTTTGCCTAAAAAGCTTAAGCCTCCAACTTTCCGGCTGTTGCAGCCCTCCACCCAATCTATCACCAATCCTTAAATCCATCATATTTTCAATATTTTCAACTCCAATATTTTTGATAAAACGTCTCAGAGCCTTATCTGTTTGTTTTTCATCAACAGTGAATTGATGAAAACGAACTAATTTAAAAAGTTTTTCTCTCTGAATTTTGGAAAGGTTTAGTCTCTTGGCAATAGTAGCAGCCTGTCTCCCTCCTATAACTTCATGATTATAAAAAGTACGCACACCCTCCTCTGTCATATTTGCTACCTTTTCTTTGCCGATATCATGAAGAAGAGTCGCAAATCGTGTGATTGCGTCTTTAGATGGGCAATGCCTCAAAGACATAACACAGTGAGTTCCAACATCAAACACATGATGTCTTTTCGGGCTTTTTTGTTCAACATTAAAGCACACATCCAATTCAGGCAAAAAAATAGTCAAAATGCCAGCATCTCTTGCTAAAAATATTCCGCTGGCCGCATTTTCACTTTCGATGATCTTCAAAAGTTCATCGCGAATTCTCTCACCAGAAATTTTCTTTAGTAGTTGGGCGTTTTTTTTAATCGCCTCGAAAGTTTCTTTTTCTAGACTAAATCCGAGGGTTGCTGCAAATCTTATGGCCCTCAAAAGTCTTAAAGCATCCTCACGAAATCGACTGTCAGCGTCGCCAACAGTTTTTATAATCTTCTTTTTTAAATCGCTTTGCCCACCAAACGGATCAACTAATTGGAAATTTGACATTGGAAGACTTGCTTCGAGCAAGTTCTCTTGTGAGAAGTGGATATTCGAGCTTTTTGAAGTTTTAGTCTTCGAAAAGCGAAGGGCTTGTCCTGAGCGCAGTCGAAGGGCCATTGCATTGATCGTAAAATCCCGCCTGGCAAGATCTTCTTCAAGATTATTCCCCCAAACAATAACATCTGGATGGCGTGAGTCTGTGTACTTTTCCTCTTTTCTATAAGTTGTTATCTGAACAATGCTTGGTTTATCGGCATCAGAAACACTGATACCAACAGTCCCGAAGACATTGTTATAGAAAGCTTTTTTGAAAAGCTTTAAAATTTCTTCCGGTTTTGCATTTGTTGTCAGATCCCAATCAGAAACCTCATTGCCCAAAAGTAAATCACGTACAGCTCCACCGACAATTGCTACTTCAAGCCCCCCGTTTGCAAATGTATCTAAAATCTTTTGAATGTCCCTATTAAGTTTCATACCAAAATTATATATCAGCAGAGGGAAATATTTCCTGATAAAATAGCTTTGTGACTAAAAATACTTGGAAGGTAATTTCAAAACCTCAAGACAAAAAAAACAAAAATTGGCTACTTTATTTGCTTTCTAAAAATAGGGGATTAACCACCAAAAACAAACTTCAGGAATTTTTAAACCCGAAAATCGAACAGATCACTGCTACTAAACTATCAGATGTTAAAAAAGCAGTAAATCGAGTCTCAGGAGCAATTAACAAAAAAGAAAAGATCATTGTTTATTCAGATTATGATGCAGATGGCATTTGCGCAACCGCAATTATGTGGGAAACTTTATACGATCTCGGAGCCAACGTTACGCCTTATGTGCCTCACAGATTAAAAGAGGGTTACGGACTATCTAATGACGCTATTTCTACCCTTGCAAAAGACAAAGTTAACCTTATTATCACAGTTGATCATGGGGTGACTGCTCTTAAACAGGTTGAACATGCCAAAAAACTGAAAATCGATGTTGTAATTACTGACCACCACGTATTACCCCAAAGTCCACCTAAAGCGCACGCACTCGTCCATACAACATCCCTTTGCGGAGCTGGCGTTTCTTGGTTACTGTGCTGGGAAATAGTAAAAAAATTAAATCCTTCGTACAAAAAAATACTCCTTGACAAACTAGAGCTTACGGCCATTGCCACGATCGCCGATTTAGTTCCATTGACAGGCGCCAACAGAGCTATTGTCAAGCTTGGACTAGAAAAGATTGCTAAAACTAAAAGGCCGGGAATCAGGGCGCTAATGAATGCAGCGTCTATTAATAGTTCAATAGGAACCTACGAAATTGGCCATATTTTGGCTCCTCGCATAAACGCTATGGGTAGAATCGAGCACGGACTTGATGCACTGCGCCTTCTTTGTGCCAAAAGTAAATCCCAAGCAGAAAAGCTGGCTCAGCTTCTCACCAAAACCAACAGCAAAAGACAAGATCTTACAACTAAAGGACTAGAAGTAGCAACTTCTCTTGTAAATGAGGACCAATTAATTGGAGTGGTGGCTCACGATTCACTGCATGAGGGTGTTATAGGTTTAGTCGCCTCTCGACTAGTTGAAGCTTTCGGTAAACCAATGATTGTTATTGCCAAAGGCCAAGCTTATTCGAAAGGTTCTGCACGTTCTATCGCGGGGTTTAATATGGTAGAAGCAATAAGATCACACAGCGAGTTTCTAGTTGACGGTGGAGGTCATCCAATGGCTGCGGGGTTTACCATTAAGACCCAATATATTGAATCTTTCAGTCAAAAAATTAATAGTTACGCACAAAGCCGAATTTCAGAAGATCTTTTAACCCCAATTATTTACATAGAGTGTGAACTTGAACTAAAAGATCTAAGCCATAAAAATTGGCAAACAATACAATTATTTCAACCATTTGGAGTGACAAATCAGGCCCCAATTTTTATTACCAGAAATATGTTGGTCGAAGACGTCAGGGCTGTAGGCTCCCTTAATAATCACTTGAAACTCCTTCTTAATGGTATCTCGGCAATTGGCTTTAATATGGGAAATCTAAAATCCCAAATGAGACCAGGGTATACCTTAGACGTTGTTTATGCTTTAGACGAGGATAAATACAATGGGCAGGGAAGCATCCAATTAAAAATCAAGGATTTTAAAATCGCCGAATCTTAATCACCCATATGGGTTTGATGTTTGATTGGACTCGGCAATTCCTCAGGTCCTCCCTCGTAAACCATATCGGCTGCTGCCCGTAGATCATCTTCATCCATGTCAGACATTAATTTATCTTCAACAACGGATAGGTCATGACCAATTGGATCGTATCTTTCTTGGTTTACGATTCTTGCAATTTCTGATTCAATAGGAGTTCCTACGCCTCCCCTTGAATTATTGACTAAATTAGCAACTCTTTCTCCCGGAGTTGCCGGCCTGTCTTTCGATGGAATGGTTCCGTCAGAGTTTGGTCTTTCTGCCATTTAAGTCACCTCCTTGCCAACAAAAAACCTCCCGTTTGGGAGGTATCTTTTAAAATCTTAATTTTATCTTAAGACATTACCTCCCCGTACCTCTTGTCGAGTAAGAGGCTAGAAACGAGAAAAGTAATGACTAGAAACATTAAGATCATTGTGAAAATTTTACCTAACTTTAGCTTTGATTGTCAAGACCAATTAGTTTAGAATTTAAAAGAAGCAATTTATGAAAGCAATAAAAATTATCGACAGCTTGCAAAACATTGGGGAAAAAGTTGAAATTCAAGGGCGAATTGAAACTGTCAGAGATCATGGCAAAATTACATTTGTAGATATTGCCGACGCAACGGGACTACTCCAAACCGTTTGGAAAACCTTTACTCCTATTTCCCCTCAATCAATAGTCCAAGTTGAAGGAGAAATAAAGCTGCGACCCGACAACTTAATTAATAAAGATTTAGAAACCGGCACGATCGAACTTAAAGTCGAAAATCATAAAGTTATCTCCGAAAGCCACACAGCCCCTATCCCGATAGATGGGGATGGTTACGACATAGATGAAAATCTAAGGTTAAAATATCGCTATTTAGATTTAAGACGAAAAAGGCTCCAAAAAAATCTAAAGCTTCGCCACCAAATCGCAACTGCTGTAAGAGGTTTTTTAAATGAGGAAGGATTTGTCGAAATTGAAACACCTTATCTTTCCAAAACTACCCCCGAAGGTGCTCGAGATTTTTTAGTTCCATCACGTCTTCAACCGGGGAAATTTTACGCGCTTGCCCAGGCCCCTCAGCAATATAAACAGCTTTTAATGATTGCAGGCTTCGAGAAGTACTATCAATTTGCAAGGGCATTTCGAGACGAGGATATGCGTTCAGATCGCCAATTTGAACATACCCAAATCGATCTTGAAATGGCCAACGTCACCCGCGAAGATATCACAAGCCTTATTGAAAGAATGTTTATACAAGTAGCAAAATCCCAAGATAAGAAAATACTAAAAACGCCATTTCCTGTTTTTACGTTTAAAGAAGCAATCAACAAGTTCGGCAGAGATAAATTTGATTTGAGACAGAATAAAGATGGTAACGAATTAGCATTTGCTTGGGTGATAGACTTCCCGCTCTTTGAATATCTTAAAGAAGAAAAACGTTACACTTTTTCCCATAACCCTTTTACTTCACCCAAAGAAGAAGCCCTCAAAGATTTGATGGCTTCCAGAAATCTTGAGAACCTTCTGTCTTATCAATACGACTTAGTTCTAAATGGAGAAGAATTAGGAAGTGGCAGCATCAGAATTACGGATCCAAAAGTTCAAAAACAGGTATTTAAAATATTAGGCTACAGCGACCAAAAGATTGAAGAAGACTTTGGCCATCTGTTAAGCGCCTACAAGTTCGGTGCCCCAAAACATGGTGGAATAGCTATTGGTCTAGATCGCCTTTGTGCAGTTTTTGCAGGCGAAAAAAGTATTCGCGAAGTTATCGCTTTTCCAACTTATGGTTCTGGTCAGACCGCTGTTATGGAGGCTCCCTCAGTAGTCGACGACAATATCCTCAAAGAGCTTAAGCTTAAAAAGTCCTAATTGGAAATGCGTCTTTTTTTGATAATTATTATTATCATTTCCACATTAACAACCATTGTTTTTGCCAACAGTGGCATAAACTATAATTTTCTAAATATCCAAAAAAAGTATTTTTCTAAGGAGGAACTCCCCAAGCTTTATCCTTACCCAGTCAAAATTGGTAATTCTACTTCGCCACCCCAAATTCTGGCAAGATCCGCCGTGGTCATCGACACCAAAACAGGAATAACTCTTTTTGAAAAAGAACCGGATATTCTTCACCTTCCCGCCTCCACCACGAAATTGATGACAGCTCTAGTAAGTCTCGAAAGATGTTCCCCGGAAACCGTTATTCAAGTAACTGCCCTCAATGGTGAAGGAACACTAATGGGTCTTGCAGAAGGGGATATTATTACTGTTCAGAATCTACTTTACGGGTTATTAGTTGCTTCTGGAAACGATGCTGCTTATGTTTTGGCAAATAACTGCTCTGATTCTTATAGTCACTTTATTTCATCTATGAATCAAAAAGCCAAAGAATTAAAAATGTTAAACACCAGATTTGAAAATCCGGCAGGATTTGATGACAACTTACAGCGTTCAACTGCAAGAGACCTAGCCAAACTTGCCAAAGTTGCAGTCGCTAACCCATTAATTTCTAAAATTGTCCAAACAAAAAGCATAGTTTTAACAGATGTAACAGGCGCCAAAACTTACTATTTAGAAAATATCAATAAACTCCTGGGGGAGGTTGAAGGCTTAGAAGGAGTAAAGACAGGTCAAACCGAGGGATCATTAGAAATATTAGTTACCAAAACCACTCGCGATGGTAATAGTCTGATTGTTGCCGTCTTAGGATCAAACGACAGATTCGGAGAATCAAAAAAATTGATAGAATGGGCTTTTGAAAATCACACCTGGGTTGCTCCTTGAACGTTTACTGTAAAGGAATTGCATCTTGGATCCAGGAATCATCAACAGCAGAAACATAAGCAACTAGATCATGGTCGCTTTTAAATATATAAATAGGTTGGAAGTAACCTTGTGTCTTCTTACTATCAAGATAACCAAGAGTAATATCTCTAATCGGGAACCGTGACCCATCCTGTTGTCTATTTAAAGCACCCTTGCCATTTTTAAGATCACTAAAAGCTCTATCTACCCCTTTCAAAGGATAAGTTGCAAATTTATATCGCTTTATAGATGGTCTATCGATTTCAGCCGCCACAACTCGGTCTCTTGAAACAAATGCTCTGACGAGTGTTTCTCTAGTAACCGGGGCAATAACAGGAATTTTGTCAATATTTCGCCTTCTGAAATTTACCTGAATTATGTTTGTTGAAGAAATAGCCGGTGCCTCAGTCAATTTGCCGTTTTCAACAAGAAATTTAATTGTCTCAGCGTTATTTGAGGGATATTCCGTTATATCAATGTCCATTGTTCCCAAAAAACCACTTGCCATGCCAATAGCAGCGTCGACACTGCTAGGTTTCGATTGCTTAATCTTCTCATCATTCCTGAAATTACTATCCAGCTTAAAGTTTCCGTTTAAAATATCGACAGTTAAATTTCTGCCAGGTTCTCTTGGATCAAGAAACTTAACAACACTACCAGAAATTTCAATTGGTGCTTGATTAAAACCGATTCCAGCTACTTTAATTTTTGTTCTCTCTAAAGCTCCAAAGTAAGATTCAAATTCGCTAACTGAAAATACTTTAGCTTGTCCCGGCAAATCAGGCAGCTCTCCCGATACTGTTTCTATTGAGTACGTTATGGGAGATTGAATTTTCATTCCCTCAGAAAGATCAAGCCTAGGGATTTTACTAAATGCAACAGTAGCTGGTGCTGGAGGAGGTGGGAAAAGGGCGTTTTTAATTGTTTTTCCATAACGAAAAGCAACAAACGTTAAAATACCTAGCCCTAAGACCGTAATAAATACATTAAGTACTCTCTTGGAGAAGATTGCTGTGTCAGTTAAAGTGGCCATGAGGTTTTACCTGGTGATACAATTTTACCATGATCAAAGTTCGAACTCGGTATGCCCCTTCTCCTACCGGAATACCCCACATTGGTAATATTCGTACAGCTCTTTATAATTTTCTCTTTGCCAAAAACCAAAAAGGAGAATTTCTACTTAGAATAGAAGATACAGACCAAAAAAGGCTTATCCCTTCTTCAATCCCTAAAATTAAAGAAAGCTTAAAAATCTTAAATCTCCAGTGGGACCAAATTTATGTTCAGTCAAAAAGGCTTTCTCTTTACCAAAAATCGCTTGATTTATTAAAGAAAAAAAATTTGGTTTACAAAGAAGACAATGCTTGGCGCTTTAAAGTGCCAAAAAACAAAAAAATTAGCTGGCAAGATCTTGTTCATGGTCAAGTAGACTTCGTCACCAATGTAATTGAGGACTTTGTAATTATCAAATCAGATGGGTTTCCAACTTACCATTTTGCTTCGGTCATTGATGACCACGACATGGGAATTACCCATGTCATCCGTGGAGATGAATGGATTTCGTCATCCCCAAAACATCTTCTTCTATATGAAGCATTTTCTTGGGCTCCTCCAAAGCTTGTACACCTTCCACCAATTTTAGGTTCAAACCACAAAAAACTCTCAAAAAGAGAAGGGGCAAAGAGCGTAATTGAGTATATTGAAGATGGTTATCTAGCTGATGCGCTCATTAATTTTTTGGCTCTTTTGGGGTGGGCACCAAAAGGGGATCAAGAACTTTTTACACTCGACAATTTAATAAAAGAATTCTCGCATGATCGGTTAAACAAAAACAGCCCCATCTTTAATTTAGAAAAGCTCAATTGGTTCAATCGAAAATACTTACAAAAATACTCCTTGCAAGATTTATCAAAGATGATTAAAAAATTCTCAAAACTTGCCCAAAATATAGAAGAACAGAAACTTGTAAAAATTGTTGATCTTACCAGAGACCGCTTAGTTACCCTTTCTGATTTTGATAATGTTGCTAAAATATTCTTCGAAAAAGGAAAACAAGCTCTACCACCGAAAGAGAAAATCCAAAGTGCAAAAACTGCAATTCAATCCATAGGTAAATGGGATGAACAATTGATTATTAAAGGCCTCGAATCATGGATTTCCCAGAATAATCTAGATCCTGCTGATTTTAAAAACACTCTAAGACTCTCGGTTTTTGCAGATAACACGCCACCTATTTATCAAAGTTTAGCAACACTCAGCCGCGAACAAGTTTTGTCACGAATCGATGACGCTATCAAAAAATCCAAATAGCATATTTTTACAAGAAAACTACTTTTCCAGATAGTGTTTCCTTTTGGCCTCATCGAATCTTTCTATCGCATATCTAAGCATCGTTCTGGGCATGATTTTGTAATACTTCTGTAAAAATTTTTCCTCCAACATTTGATCTCTTTTTCCCACTTCTCTCAACATCCAGCCGACTGCTTTGTGAATTAGATCGTGATCATCATCAATTAATAGTGCGGCAATTTTTAAAGTATCGGAGAAACGATTATTCTTGATAAATCTATAAGTAGCCACAATTGCTACACGTCTTTCCCATAAATTCACTGATCGTGAAAGTTTATATAAAAGAGACCTTTGGTGATTTAAAAGATAATCACCGAGAATATAGTCAGCAGATAGATCAACCAAATCCCAATTATTTACATATTTCAAATTTAAAACGTAAAAGTCATAGATTTTCTTTTTGACAACTTCATCTGTTTTTTTATAATTCTCTACCAAAATCAGAAGTCCAACCAAGCGATATTCATGAATTTTATTGACAAGTAATTTCTTAATGTCAGCAAAACTTAAATTCAAATATTTTTTCGCGACTTTTCGTTGGTCGGGAACTGTAATCCCTAAAAATACATCCCCTTCACCATATTGACCAGGACCCGTCTTAAAAAACCAGGCAGAAACCTCCGCTCTTCTGGGATCTTTAAGATTTTGTAGCTCTTTTACTAAATCGCTAAGCACCAAGCTAATTATATTCGCTTGCAGAAAACCGTGGACTTTTAGACCACGGATGAATGCAAAAAGCCAATACATACTTTTGAGGGATAAAAGCATTAAACATTATGGTTTTCTGCGCTCATGTGAACTTGAAATAAATACCGAGGGCTTTTAGCCCTCGGAAGTTTATAACTTAAGTCTTTACCTCTAAAGATTAGATTAGGTATAATGGGATGCAAGTTGAGACAAAAAGACACCCCAAGAGCCGAAAAAGCATCTCAAACTATTTCCCTAATAGAAGGCGCTCAAATCTATGCCCAGCTCAAAAAAACTGTTGAATCCGAGGGCATATTAGATAGGTCTTATGGATATTACGCAGCAATGGCCATTTTTGCTTTTGGCGGATTTCTTCTGACTCTTTATTTTATTTACATAACGTCTTCTCTTTTTCTTCTCTTGGTTTTGGGTTTCATATTCAGTTTTTTTGCTGTCCAGGTTGGTGGATTTATGCACGATGCCGGACATCGTGCGATTTTTAAATCCACGAAATTTAATGATTTAGTCGGCTATATCAGCGGTTTATTTTTAGTGGAGAGTGTTGAATGGTGGATGAAAACTCATAATATGCACCACGCAAACACCAACGAGGAAGGGGAAGATCCTGATTTAGAGATACCTCTTGTTTCGTTCACGCGTTCAAAATTTTTGAAAGAAAAAGGTGTAGCGGGTGTTATTAAAAAATACCAAGCCTGGACTTATTATCCTTTAAGAGCACTTGTCAGCCTTACAAGAAAGTCAGGCTCGTTTATTTATTATATTCAGAACTTTAAGTTATCCAATTCGTGGAAAGTTTTTGGTCTAATTGTTGGATTAATTATTTGGTATGTTTTACCATTTGTATTGTTCGACGCTGCAAAAACTGCAGTGGTGCTTCTCTCAATTAATATTCCATTAGGACTTTATATCTCTAATATTTTTGCTCCCAATCACAAGGGGATGCCTGAAATTAAAAAAGGCCACAAACTTTCTTTTTTGGAGCAGCAAATTATTACATCAAGAAATGTAAAAGGTGGGTTTTGGACAGAGTTTTTCTTTATCGGATTAAACTATCAAATAGAGCACCATTTGTTTACAAATTGTCCCCGAAACAAACTAAAACTTATAACCCCGCATGTAAAGAAGCTTTGCGGCGAGCTTAATCTTGAATTTACCGAAGTAGGAACAATAGAGACTAACAAAATAATAATAGAAGAGTTAAACAAAGTCGCCCTCTCTGCCTGACAAATAAGCTAATTCTTGCTTTTAACTAAGAATCTTCTTGCTAAGAACGAAGCCGCAAGCCTTTTCATTTATGGAAATTACATCAATTACTCAAGTAGTATAATTATTGTTAGGGGAGGTGAGTACCTTGAATATAGAAGTTAATTTCTTAGCAGTTGTTGGAGCCGGTGTTGTTTCTATGGCTCTTGGCTTTCTATGGTATTCCCCAATGGTTTTAGGTAAACCCTGGATGAAGGAAAAAGGGATTACAAAAGAAAGCATGAAGAAGGAACAGAAGCAAATGGGCAAGCTCTATGGCCTTAGTTTTTTGGTCAGTTTAATAACAGCTTATGTGCTTTCCCATGTAATGACCTTATCTCAATCATTTTTTCAATATCCACTTCTGCAGACCGGCCTAACATCAGCTTTTTGGATGTGGTTAGGTTTTATAATGCCAGTTCAAATGACTGCAACGATTTTTGGCAACAAGAACTGGAAGCTATTTGGAATTGATACGGGTTACCAGCTAGCGTCGATACTCGCGATGGGGGTAGTTTTAGGCTCAATGAGCTAAGCTGCTGCCGGACATAGACGCTGTTCAAACCTATTGGGCTACTTCTCTTCAGTCATTTTACATTCCTAATTATAATTGATGTCGGATTTTGACTTTTACACTTAATAGTATTAAGATCAGCCACAATATCATGGCTAGAGATCAAAGTTTTGGCGAACCAGCTCACACATCAGAAGCATTACAGGAATCCTTCAGCGCATACATTCAGGACTCAGTTTTATCTGTAGTAGCTCCGCTTGGGGAAGAACATTATGACCTAATAGAACCTTTAGTTACAGGGCTCGGAACAAAAGGAATGGTAATGCTTTACGGATCGGAACGATTTTTCTCCGATATGGAGCGCGCTGGAAGGAATACTACAAGACCACCTTTCGGTTTAGAAGTCACCACGCTTTCAGACGATTTGTCACTCGTACTATATCCTCATATGATTTATAAGCCAGATGATGAAGACAGGAAGAATGCTGCCGAAGAAGATTTTGAGGTTAGAACTGAAGGGCCGCAAGCAATGCTCTATGTAATGGATGGGTTTTTAAAAAGTTCTGAAAATCGACCAAACACGACCGCCAATCTTGTGTTTGCTTGTCACCTCATAGGCGGATTACTAGAAGGAAAATATCCAATCGAATCTGATAATGCCTCACCAGAGTTCAATGCTTTAGTAAAAGCTGCTGTAGAGAAAGTTCGTAGTTTTGCATCAGTCTTGCCACCAGAACAAAGATCTCAATTAGAAGGTCGAATTGCAGCAGTTTCAGGACTAAGTGATGGCCAGATAGATCAGTTCGTTGCAGATTATATTCGGTATCAAACTGAGCTCATAAAGATGCCTGGACTTCGGGAACCAGGCAATCTACTTATGAAACCTGACGAATTAGGTGAGAGAGCTAAAGATGTAGTTATAAAACAAAGAGAATATTTAAGACTCACAGATAGAAACCTTCCAGAAATAACTGGGCCTGCTGATCAATTACCACCTACACCTTGGAGAGAATTTGGAACTAATAGGTGGAATAGAGATCACCAATTATTTGGGCGTTATGAAGTTCCTACGCAGGATGGCGTACTTAGGGTTGACTTCAGACTTGATAGCACCCATATGCCAGCCAAGTATGGTTTCTTCGAAACAATCGAAATTACTGAATCTGTCGATGATCAAATTCGTCAGCAAATTGTCTTAGGACAGGAAGTTGATCGGGAAAAAGAGCCTTTAATGATGGTGGCTATGATGACCGGAGGAGAAGCAGCTGAAAAGATTATGGAAGAAAATCAAATAGTTTTTCCAATAATTATTGCTGGTGATTTTGATTTTAGCAAGCCTGAACTAAGAGAATTACTAGATAGCCTCGCTGGAGAAAAGGGTACAAAGCCAGACGTGAGTAAACCACTTGCAGACACTTTACGATTTAGCAAAGAAGGAAGACTAACAAGGTTGATCGATCCTACATTAAACTAACTGGATAAATCCGAAGAAATTCATAGGAAGCTGCCGGACTAGGATGAGTCTCAATTTCTCAGAAAGAAATTGGCGAACCTACTTCGCAGATCCAATTCTATATCCCACAACTTTGATTTTGCCAACTCAGTTGTTAACAAAATCAAAGTGCTGCGGAGCAGGGATTCGAACCCCAATAAACGGATCCAGAATCCGTTGTCCTACCGTTAGACGACTCCGCATCAGCTGATTGAACCTACAAATTTTATCATTTTAAGTTCTTTATATAAAGTTAAATTTTAACTTTGCTATACTTAGATTGTGCAAAAGGAAAAATCCCTAATTTATTCCTTAATTGTTTTAATTTCCCTACTTAGCTTTTCATATATTTTTTTGATTAGCCAAAAAAGCTCAAAAGAGGAAACGACGCCTCAGGTAACTAATCCCATTACAGATAACAATTCTCAAGTTTCTCCGATCATTGATTATGAATTGAATGAAGAATCACAACCAGAGAAGACAGAGGATGCTTTACTTCTAGATAGCCAAGAACAGATAAGAGGAACCTCAACTGGCGCAAGTTTTAGTGTTTTAACTTTCCCCCTATCCTCATCTACTATTGCTACAGACACGGCCGGAGATGACGACTGTTCGGATAATTGTCCGACCAAAAGCCTTGTCCAATATGTTAAAGATAACGGAGGACAGGCAGGTATGAACGGTACTTACTTTTGTCCCCCAGATTATTCCTGGTGTTCTGGCAAAGTCAATTCCTACGATTTCCCTGTTTGGAATAATCGCAAAAAGAAATGGATGCAGTCATCAAAGCTTTTCTGGGGAGGTAGAGGAATGTTTGTCTTTCGCCCAGGTTCCGCCCAATTCTTCTCAAACGCCTCATCAGTTGGTGCGCCGTCAGATATTACGGGTGGAATAATCAATTATCCTTCACTAATTGCTGGCGGAAACGTTGTTTTAAATGAAGGATCTTTACCAGACAACTTAAAGATTACTAAAGGTACCAGAAGCGGAATCGGCGTCGGAGGAGGAAAAATCTTCCTAGTTGTAGCCAGGAAGGCCAATATGGGAGACTTGGTTAAAATTTTTCAGTCACTTGGAGCCACAGACGCACTGAATCTAGATGGTGGTGGATCTGCAGCCCTTTACCAAGGTAAATACAAAGCAGGACCGGGTCGAAATTTACCAAACGCTATAATTGTTAAGTAGTTCAATAAATATTTTCTTCTGTAACGACAAGATCCATGACTAAATCATGTTGCTCCTGAGGTATTTTATCAACAATCTGAAACTCATAAGCCAAACCAATTTTAAATGTTTTTGTTTTCGAAAGAAGCTTGTCAAAAACTCCTTTCCCGTATCCCAATCTTACTCCGCTTTTGGAAAAAGCAACTCCTGGAATAATTGCTACGTCTACTAAGGCCCCAGCAACATTCGAAGGATTTTTAGGTTGAAAGATTCCGTAAGGTCCTTTTTCTAAATTTTGCCAGTTCGTAAATTTTGCAAAAAAATAAGTCTTACCTCTTTTGTAACAGGCAACATTTATATTTTTATTTAATTTAAAGAGTTCATTGATTATCATCTTTGTGTCAACCTCTTTATTTATAGCTAAATATAAAGAAAAATGCTCTTTATCCATTACTTTATCAAGACTAAGTACTTTTTGGCAGATAATTTTACTTAGAGTTTCAATCCTCGCTTTAGTCAATCGACCCCTTTTTCCTAAAATGGATCTTCTGATACTATACTTATCAACCATAACTACAAAACATTATATTCCTGAAAGTTTATACAAAGCTATTGAGTAATTATTTTATGCTCGAATAAATTAATGACTCAATTTATACTTATTGCAAATGGCACTTAATCTTCTTAAGATTATTCCTAATGCTTTTTAATCTTTGGGCAAAACTAACGTATTTTTTCTCAGATTTTTGGCCTTACCTTTTAGTTAATCTCGTGGCGCTAATCTTATTTGTTTACTTACTAATAAAAGTTATTAGATCTAATTACTCCGAAGTTAAAAAGAAAGTTTTTTTTGCCTCACTCACGTCTTTTATATGTTTTATATCGCTTTTTTCTTTTTTTGAGCTTTATTTTCGCTATATTTATGATCAGTCAGATGGGCTAGGGTTCTTAAAAGTAAATAGTCGCTGGCATCAAAGACATGTTGTTCATAATAGTTACTTTTTCCGTGATAGAGATTTCGACCCTCACAAAAAAGAACATGTTGTGAGAATTGGAGCATTAGGGGATTCAATAACTTTTGGCGGGGGAATCGAAAATTATCAGGACAGGTTTTCAAACATTCTAGAGAAAAAACTAAATGATGCTGGCTATAGTGTCGAGGTCTACAATCTCGGTAAACCCGGTTTCGACACAGAAGCTGAAATTAAGCAATATCAAGATGTTAAGAATCTAAATTTTGACATTATCATTTGGCAGTATTTTTTAAATGATATTCAGCCGACAGAAAAAAGCACGGGAACCTCGATTATTTCAAGAAATAGTACCCAACAAAAATTTACTAAATTTTTGTCCGACAAATCTTACTTTTTTGATTTTTTGTACTGGAGACTTTCTAGCCGATACTCAAAAACTTTCGAGGAGTTAAAAACCGCAGATATAGCTCAATATCATAACGATCAGTTACTCAATAATCATCAGGCTCAAATTAGGGATTTTGTAGAAAATCTAAAAAAAGAAAATAAAAAAGTTGTAGTTATACTTTTTCCCTTAATTAATGCTTTAGGACCGAATTATCCTGCAACAGATGTTCACAATTTAATGACCGAATATTTCAAAGAGATTCAAGTAGAAACAATTGATTTACTCGAAGATTTAAAGGAAAAAGAACCCAAAAATCTAATCGCAAGCCATTTTGATCCTCATCCCAATGAATCTGTGCATAAATTAGCGGCAGAGAAACTTTTTGAAGTAATAGCTCCCCTCTTAAAGTAAGTGATTACTTCTTCGACATCAAAAATTTCAAAACTTTAAGCGCCTTCCATTGAGCTAGCGTTATAGCTACCCCAAGAATAAATACATAAAAAATATTTGAAATTCCAAGACCAGAAATTAGGGCGAATCTTTTAATCACCCATAAAATAATAACATTGGCAACAAGAAAAACACCCTGCCATGCATACTCATTTTTAACTTTAAAATCAATTTTCTCGACTGCTTTTGGTACAAAATGGGCAATCAAAGTCAGAATAAACCCGGAAATAACCCCAGCTGTTGATTTTGAAAGCCTATCATTACCCAAAACAATATTATTTGAAAGTAGTGCCGACGCTACCAATAGAACGATGGAGCTTACAATCCAAAGACTCAAAAATCTTATTAGTTTTTGCTGATCCATTAAAGATCACCTCCTTTTGGGAAATCTTACCTATCTGCTAGAATAGAGCAATATTTTTTGGTAGTCAAATAAATTGAAAAAGCTAGTTTTAATATTCCTTCTAGTTATTATTGTTCTTGCTTTCTATTTAGTCTCAAAATTTAAAGGTACATTACCAGCAGTTTTACCACCTAAAGAACCAACCCAATCCAAAATTATCCCAAATGACCTTGGATTAAACTTACCTCCCGGCTATTCAATTGATATTTTCGCTACAAACCTTAAATCACCGAGAGACTTAACTTTCGACCGAGAAGGAACTCTCATCGTTAGCATTCCTCAAGAAGGTAAAGTAGTTGCTCTTCCAGATAGAGACAAAGATGGAAAAGCAGACAATTCTACAATATTAACTGACAAACTCGACAGGCCGCATGGAATTACCTTAAAAGATGACAAGATTTATATTGCTGAAGTTAAGAGAATTGTTAGTTTCAATTACGACAGCCAGAATTTAAAAATTTCCAACGAAAAACACATTATCGACCTACCAGGCGGAGGTCGACACAATACTCGAACAATCGGTTTTGGGATAGACGGTAAACTATACGTTTCTGTGGGATCAACTTGCGATGTGTGTGTCGAAAAAGATGAAAGAAATGGTGCTATTCTGCAAGTAGATGTCGAGAAAGGTGACCAAAGAATTTTTGCCAAAGGTCTAAGAAATAGCGTCTTCATCGCCTTTCAGCCAGAAAGTAGTCAGATTTGGGCAACAGAGATGGGCAGGGATTTCCTTGGAGATAATTTACCCCCGGAAGAAATTAACATTATTGAAGATGAAAAGGATTATGGATGGCCTTTTTGCTACGGAAATAAAGTTATCGATACAAAATTCTCAAAAGACGTAAACTGCCAAAATACTAAGAGTCCAATATACCAAATGTGCGCTCATTGCGCCCCTCTTGGCTTAGCCTTTATAAAATCATCGCAATTTGCAAAAGAATGGCAAGGAGATTTATTGGTTTCTTACCATGGCTCGTGGAATAGCACAAAGCCAGTTGGCTATAAAGTTGCCAAGCTCAAGGTAGACGACGGAAAGATTTCCAAAGAAGACGATTTTATTACTGGTTTTCTACAAGGAAATCAGGCCGTTGGCAGGCCTGTCGATTTGATATTCGATAAAGATGGTGCCCTTTTTCTTTCAGACGACAAAAAGGGTGTAGTTTATAAAATCACCGGCAAAAATTGACTTAATGTTAGACCTGTAGTAGATTGAAGATAGTTAATGGTTACTCAAGAGCAGGTAATTGAAAAATTAAAACGCTGTCTCGATCCCGAATTAGGAATCAATATTGTTGATCTAGGTTTAGTGTACGGTATTAGCATTGACGGGCCAAAAGTGGCAATTATAATGACATTAACAACCCCAGGTTGTCCTCTGGATTCTTATTTTGTCAGGGATATTACTTCGAAGCTAAAGTCAATCAAGGAAATTTCTGATGTAGCAGTAGAGTTAACCTTTGAACCACCTTGGGCTCCCTCTAAAATGTCTGAAGAATCAAAAGACATTTTAGGATTTATTAACTAATTTCAAATTCTTGCCCCCTTGTTTTCGGGTTTTCTTCGGTTTAAAATAGGTAATGTTCTTTAAGACTTTTACCCTATACCATAACAGCCTAGATGCCTAATAAGTCCTTCTTTTGGGGTATTGACAAGGGGAAGATGTTGTGTCTAATCTTAAATTAGACCACAATATCTTGTGCTTTTGGCAGATTCGTGAAATTCAGCCTACAAGGCCAAGAGTACATATTTTCAAGACATAGGGCAGTTTTCCGCCCACTGGCGGATAGATTTAAGGGAAGCAAAAGTGATTTGTCCGTTCTGTGCTCATGATGTAACAAAGGTTGTCGATAAAAGAGAAGGTCCTGACGGGAAAACGACGAGGCGAAGGCGGGAGTGCCAAAAATGTGGTCGCAGATTTACAACTTTTGAGAGAGTCGTAACCCTTGATCTTTTAGTTGCCAAAAAAGATGGTCGCAGAGAAATTTTCGACAGGGCAAAATTAAGAAGCGGAATTATCAAATCTTGTGAAAAAAGACCGGTTTCCGCTGAAGACATCGAAAAAATCATTGATGAGATTGAGGCAGAACTCAGAAAAAACGGCCAACAAGAAGTTTCTAGCAAAAAAATCGGTGAATTAGTGACCAGAAAACTCAAAAAACTCGATGAAATTGCTTACATCAGGTTTGCTTCTGTTTACCGTCAGTTTGCTGATTTGTCAGATTTCGAAAAAGAACTTTCCAAACTCTCAAAAGGATTTAAAAATAAATTAACAGCAAGATGAAAAAACCGCATGCAAAATTAACCCGAGAAGAAACTCGCAAAATAGGTCGTAAAATTCCTTTAGCACCCAAGGATTTACAGCCTCCAACACTTTCTGAAAATGCTGCCTATATTGCCAAAACTCGTTACAGCTTTAGAAACGAAAAAGGCGAGCCAATTGAATCACCAACCCAAATGTTTTGGCGAATTGCCTATTATATTGGTGCCGCTGACCGACTCTACCACGACAGCAAAACACATCTTAAAACAGCCTGCGATTTTTACAATCTGATGGCTACTCAAAGCTTTATTCCCAATACGCCAACGTTAGTCAACAGCGGCAAATCAGGTCAGTCACTTTCAGCCTGTTTCGTGCTACCGGTTGAGGATGATATGGAATCAATCTTAAAAACCATGAGCGATATGGCCATGATCCACAAAATGGGTGGTGGGACAGGATTCTCGTTTTCCAGACTTCGTCCAAAAGACGATATTATAGGAACAAGCAAAGGTAAATCCACGGGTCCAGTCGCATTCCTGCAAGCATACAACGATGTTACTTCTCAAATTCGCCAAGGAGGTGTAAGACGCGGTGCCAACATGGGAATTCTCCATTATACCCATCCCGACGTTTTGCACTTTGCGGTCCACAAAGTCGACGAATTCTCCCTCACCAACTTCAACATCTCCGTTACAGTTGACGAAGATTTTATGGAGCAGGTCAAAAAAGATGCAAAGTACACAGAAAGTGACGAAGAATTCGACAAAACAGTTGAAGGAATTGTTGAAGAAATTAAAGAATCATATGCCATTCGTGACCTTGATCTTAAAAATGTAAGGATCACAGAAGGAGTCGCCAAACTTTATGAGCTCTGCCGAGCTAACTCCAAAGGCGAAGGTTACAAATTAGTAAACCCCCGAACAGGCAAAGTTGCTGATCGTCTAAACGCCAAAAAGTTCTTTAACCTACTAACTCGATTGGCCTGGCAATACGGTGATCCTGGGATGATTTTAATTGACAGAGTCAATAATTCCCGTGCCAATCCCACCCCAAAAATAGGCTTAATTGAAGCGACCAACCCTTGCGCCGAACAGCCTCTTCTACCATACGATGCTTGCACTCTAGGATCGGTTAATCTCTCTAAGTTTGTCATAGACCCTGAGCAAAGTCGAAAAGCCGAAGATCCCGAGCGAAGTCGAGGGATAAATGAAAGTATCGATTGGGAAGGTCTCAAAAAAACAGTCCACACGGCAATTCACTTTTTAGACAATGTTTTAGATATGAACGAATATCCGGTTGAGGAAATTGACGAGATGACCAAAAAAATAAGAAGAGTAGGCCTTGGAGTCATGGGTTGGGCAGACATGCTCGCAAAACTTGATATCGGCTACGACACCTCTGACGCTTTTGGTTTGGCACAAAAGGTTATGCAGTTTGTGCAACGTGAGGCAGATATTGCAAGCGAATCGTTAGCCAAAATCCGCGGAGTCTTTCCGGCATTCAAAGGTTCAATCTACGACAGAAAAGGTGAGATTCGCCCCCGAAATGCCGCAAGAACCACGATTGCCCCCACAGGCACCATTTCGCTTCTTGCCGATTGCTCAAGTGGAATTGAGCCACACTTTGCGCTAACCTATGCCAAAAACACCATAGAGGGTAAAAGGCTTTTTAACACCAATCCTTATTTGTTAGAGGCCTTAGAAGAAAAAGGTTTAAATTCCCAAGAGATATTGACAAAAATTGAGGAAAATAAAGGTTCAATTCAGGCTCTTGATGATATTTCCGAAGATCTCAAAAAGATTTTTGTTGTCGCCGGCGATATCGCTCCAAAAGATCATGTCAGAATGGCGGCTGCCTTCCAGAAATTTACTGATAACGGAATCTCAAAAACCATAAACTTTCCAAATGAGGCAACAGTTGAGGATGTACGTCAGGCTTACTGGTTAAGCTACGAGCTTGGCTGTAACATGATTACCATTTACCGCGACGGCTCCAGAGTTAAGCAGGTTTTGGAAGTTAAAACAGGCAAATCTTACTACGACCAGCTGGCCGGCCGAAGGTCCTCTGAAGCTTTAGCGAAAGAGGACAAAAGAATTGACGGAGAGGGGAATGAACTGCCTGCCTCGCAGCAAGACGGGCTACCATTACCCAGAAAGAAACCAACGCCGCATGAAGCCTGGGGTATGCGTGTCAGAAAGAAAGCTGACGTAGGTCACGTCTATACCTCAGTTTTCCGTGACAGTCAAGGTATCCCTATTGAGGTTTTTGTAACTATCGGCAAAACCGGCGGTTATGTTGCCGGCGCAGCCGAAGTAACCGGCAGGCTTGCCTCTCGTGCTCTCAAATATGGCGCAAGTCTCCAGGAGGTCGCCTCCGACCTTATTGGAATTTCCTGTGGAACGCCTTATGGTTTGGGCCCAGAAAGTGTCCTTTCAGCCTTTGACGCCGTCGGTAAATCCTTAATGGAAATTGCCCATTCCAGGCAGCTTACTTTACCTATTGTCCCGGAGTCACAAGAAACCGTTGAAATAGTCGCCAAAACACCTTATGCAAACGGATCGTCAAATAGTACTACTAATGGTTCTGGCAACGGTCATTCCAAAAACCACAGTTTAGCAAACGGCAAATCAAACGGTGTTCAAACAAATCTTATGAATTCCGCACCTCCCGCAAATCAATCACTTATGCAAGTATCCAATCCTGCAACTCAAAACGAAAATCTAATGGTTGCCAGCACTCTTCAAAAAATGCTTGGAGAAATGGAAACGAAATTTTCTGCCTGCCCCGACTGCGGAAGCCAGTTAGTTTACAAAGAAGGCTGCAAATCCTGCATCAACCCCACCTGCGGCTGGAGCAAATGTAGTTAACCTCTTCCTTTCCACTGCATCTCTATAATTTTTTCTTGGTGATTTGTATATCGCGCCAGAACGAAAAGCCAGTCGGAGAGACGGTTGATGTAAGGAAAAATTTTTGAGTTAATTTTTTCTTCTTTTTCCAATTCAACTATTTCTCTTTCTGCTCTCCGACAAATTGTACGCGCTAAATGAAGTGCTGCCCCAACTTTTTCACCTCCCGGCAAAATAAAACTATTTAATTTGGGTAAAGATTTTTCCCATTGATCAATTTCTTCCTCCAATCTAGACGTAAAACTTCTTGAAATTCTCGGTACTTTAGTTTTCACAGTGAAAGGTGTTGCCAAATCAGACCCCAAAACCATTAGTTCTTGTTGAATCCTAATAAGTTTATTACTGATATCAATTATTGGATTTTCAGAAAGCACTACCCCTATCTGTGAATTTAATTCATCAACTACGCCATAAGCTGCAATTCTTACAGAATCTTTCTCGACCCGAGTACCTCCAAAGAGGGAAGTAGAACCTTTATCCCCAGTCTTTGTGTAAATTTTTAGCTTAGCCATAAAAACAGACAAATTATAACTCAAAGATTAAGTCTCAGCTAATAGCCTAATCTCTACTCTATTGACAAACCCTCCCCAGTAGGGTAGGATAGTGGTGTGCAGAAAGCTGTTAAAGACGAATCAGTTAAAAGACTACGCACTGCCAGGGGACACTTAGACCATGTAATTTCACTGGTTGAATCCGAAAAATATTGTATTGATATTCTGCAACAGTCTCTTGCTGTTCAGTCTGCCCTTCGCGCTGTCGATAACATAATTTTAAAGGGGCACCTGGAAGAACATGTATCTCAGGCAATGCACGGCAAAGACAAACAAAAATCAATTCAAGAGGTCGTAGACGTTTTCGAAAAATCAAGAAAGTGAGGAGGTGAGAAAATGCTAGCGAATTTAATGCGCTACGGGAAAGACCTAGACCCAAAAGATCTTGATGGTAAATATCTTGATTGGCATCCCATGTGGGGAAATATGGGAACAAGTTATCTTTGGATTCATGCCCTACTCGCGCTTATTACCTGGATTTTATTAATAGCAGTTTTATTTGCACTGTTTAGATGGCTTTGGTTCAAAGGAAACGAAGAAAACAAGAGGAGGAAATAATTGAAGACTAATATTTTCACCTGCCCAATGCACCCAGAAGTTAAATCCGGTAATCCGGGTCGTTGTCCTGAGTGTGAGATGGATCTGGAACCGACCAAAAGTAAACCGGAAGATCATGCCGAACATAAGATAGAAAATCACCTAATGGAACCGACTCTAGAAATGTCATTTTGGGGAAAATTCAAAATGAGCATGACAATGACCATGGGCATGGAACATGGAGGTCTTGCCGGACGCGAAATGGCAAGACTGATGGAGCTGGATATCCGTAATAAATTTTTTTTTGCGCTTGCTCTTTCAGTTCCAATAATTCTCTATTCTCCTTTGGGCGAAAAGTTTTTAGGAAAACTCCCAAGCCCAATTCCTGTCCATTGGCTGACATTTATTCTGACTACTCCCGTCTTTTTTTATTCGGGATGGATATTTCTCTATTCAACGTACAAAGCGCTTGCTGCCAAAACCTTAAATATGGCTGTACTTATTGCTGTCGGTATAACGGCAGCTTACGCTTTCAGCTTGCTTTTGACGTTTCTCGGAAGCAAAGATTCATATTATGAAGCAGCAGCACTTTTGATCACCTTCGTTCTCTTCGGCCATTGGATAGAAATGAAATCAAGGCGCGGAACGACTGATGCTCTTCAAGCCCTTTTTAACCTAGTTCCTCCTCAGGCGAGACTTTTAAAAAACGGAAAAGAGGTTGTGGTGCCAACAGCCCAAGTCAAGTTAGGAGATATTGTGATCTTGAAACCTGGTGATAAGGTTCCGGTAGACGGTGAAATCATTGAGGGAGAAACGGCAATCGATGAATCTTTGGTGGCCGGTGAATCGATCCCGGTTAGTAAGAAAAAAGGCGATTCGGTAATCGGCGGTTCAATCAACCAATTCGGTTCAGTTAGATTCAAAGCAACAAAAGTAGGTGAAGATACTGCACTGGCTCAAATAGTGAAAATGGTTGAAACGGCCCAGAATTCCAAAGCTCCCGGACAAAAAATTGCAGACAGATTTGCCCAGTATTTGGTTATAGTTGCAGTGGGCGGTGGGCTTATAGCTTTTGGTGGGTGGTATTTCATCCTTGGCGCACCGATTCTAGTCGCTCTGACCTTCGCCATATCAACAACTGTCATTGCGTGCCCTGACGCTTTAGGACTTGCCACGCCAACAGCTGTTGCCGTAGGCACAGGTCTTGGGGCAAAACATAATATTTTAATTAAAGACGCGCCAACCTTAGAACAAGTTTCCAAGATCCAAGCAGTAGTTCTTGATAAAACCGGTACCTTAACAGAAGGTAAGCCAAAAATTACCGATGTTATTGCAGCCAAAGGCTTCGCTGAAGACGAAATCTTAAGTCTGGATGCTGCAACAGAGGCAAAGTCAAGCCATCCATTAAGTTTAGCGGTTATCGAGGAAGCCAAAAAAAGAAAGTTAAAAATCCCAACAAGAATTGAGAAATTTAAAAACCTTGCAGGTCACGGCGTAGAGGCGATTGTAGAAGGTAAACACGTACTGGTTGGAACTGTTAGGTTAATGAAAGACCGCAATGTTGACATAAAACCTTTGCAAAAAGAAATAGATAAACTTCTCTCTGAAGGCAAAACAATAATGGTTCTTGCAATCAATGGCAAAATTGTCGGTGTTGCCGCCGCCGCAGATCCGATCAAAGAAAATGCAAAACTGGCAATTAAAAAAATGCGGGATTTGGGACTAGAGATTGCAATGATTACCGGGGACAATCAGAAAACCGCAGAAAATATAGGAAAGCAGCTTGGTATTAAAAGGATATTTGCAGAAGTCTTGCCTCAAGACAAAGTAAAATATGTAAAGAAACTTCAA
>Ga0247727_10000473_pt1 | contig 97393 bp, 10 predicted proteins | sample WisWelCaveWW1625_FD_202498 | JGI IMG/M metagenome (GOLD analysis project Ga0247727, IMG submission 202498) | Biofilm microbial communities from Wishing Well Cave, Virginia, United States - WW16-25 | ecosystem: Environmental > Aquatic > Deep subsurface > Groundwater > Cave microbial mat | place...
GGAATCGTCGATGTCTTCGGGCCGCGATTCTTGCAAGAAACGCGGTCGCTGCTGCAAGTGCCGGACAATCTCGATCAGAGTCTCGACCTGTTCCCGAACGCGAGCCTGCGGACCGGCCTGCCGCTGGCGGACGACGATCTGTTCTTCGTGTCGAAGCTGCCCGACCGGGCTGGCAACGGGATTCTTGTCGAATACTTTAATCCCGGCCCGGATAACATGACGGCGGCGGTTTCCGTCACCAAGGCGACGGCCAGCCTGACGACCAATCTGCCGGTCGCGAATGACGACCTCGTGTTCACCGCCAAGCCCGCGTCCGACGGCTCCATCGGCAACAACATCCGAATTCGGTACGTCGTGCAGTTGCCGAATACGCCGCTGTCGGTGCAAGTGACCGGTACGGACATCACGGTCAATGTTCAGACGGACGGGTTGGGCCAGGCAGTGAGCACTGCGGCACAGATTCGCGACTGCATTATGCAGCTCGGCGCACCGACGACCTGCAGCATGTCCGCCGGCGCCGCTGCTGCCCGCGCTTTAGTGAGCGTGGCCTTGGCCCCGAGCAACAACGGCACGGGCAAACTCAGCCCGCTCGACTTTGCGAACCTCCGTGGCGGCCGCGACAACATTCGCGTCACGCTGGCGACCGACAACGAAGGCGGCTCGACGACGAGGGCCGCTGATGTCAAATCGCTCATCGCGGGCAACATGACGGCCAACGGCCTGATCGACGTGCGGTTTGCCGAAGGGACCGGCACGGATCTGGTTCACGCGTTGACGCCGCAGCGGCTCTCCGGCGGTGCGGGCGAGTTCACGATCATGATGAACGTGAACCCGCGCGACTTCGGCGCCGACCCGCAATTCCCCGAACCGTTGTTGCGGCCGCTTCTGTCGAAACACACGTTGGGCACGCGCGACGGCGGCTGGGAAGTGTACCTCGAAGACGACCTCGACAATCCGGGCAATCAGAAGGTCGTGTTCCGCGCATACCCGGTTGGCGGCAATGCGCCGGCCACGTTCACGACGAATTTCACGGGGACCGACAACGACCTGGTGTTCTCGTCGGATCTTCCGACAGTCACGAATCCGTTCGAGCGGAACGACACCGCGAACTCGATCTCAATTCAGTTCCTCGTGCCGCCGGTCGGCAGCACGAACACACCGACCGCGGTCAACGTGGTTCGAACCACCGCGACGCTGATGACGAATTTGCGCGAGGCCGAAAACGACCTGCTGTTCACGGCGACGGCGAACTTCCTGGGCTCCAAGGGCAATACGATTGCGATCGCGTACGTCGTGGGCGGCCGCAATGCGCCGCTCGGCGTGTCGGTCAGCGGCGACGCGATCCTCGTTCAAGTCGCCACCGATGCCGCCGGATTGCCGACCAGTACGGCGACCCAAGTACGCGACGCGATCAACATGCACCCGATGGCGAGCACGATGGTCACGGCCAGCTTGGCGGCCGGGCCGGGCTTCGCCAACGACGGCACGGGTGTCGTGAACAGCCTGCCGCTGACGACTCTGAGCGGCGGCCGGGACGAGATTCAGATCACGCTCGCCACCGACGGCACCGGCGCGGTGGGCAGCACGGCCGTGGCCGTGCTAAACGCCGTGAATGTCCATCCGCTGGCGAGCACGCTGGTCACGGTGTCAGTCGTTCCAAACTCGACCGGCGCCGGCACGATCGCCACGGCGCTGCCGGCTCAGTTCCTCACCGGCGGTTCGGACACGCAGACGATTCGCAGCGACGGCAATATCCCGAGCGATCAGTGGTCGCACCTGGCGTTCACTTACAATCCCGCCACACGCTTGTTCCGGCTCTACGTGGACGGCAACTTGGAAATCGAGGCGGCGGCTCCAGACGAGGGCGGTGTGAACGGCTTCAACATCTCCGACACCAGCGTGCAACTCCGGATCGGCCAGATCGACGGGCCGTTCGCGACGTTCGACGGATTGATGGACGAAGTGTCGCTGTGGAAGCGCGACCTGTCGCAGGAAGACATCAACCGCTACTTGGGCGGCGAGTTGCCGATCGGCATCGATTTCTTGGCCGCCGGCGGGCCGAGCGATCCGAATGGCGACAACGACCTGTTCAATGACGGCAATGAGATCGTGATCCCGATCACGGCGATCAACGTGAACAACAATGCCGGCATCGACCCGGTCACCGGCAAGCAGCGGCACATCGTGACGCTGACTGTTTCCGATCCGCGCACGCTCGACGCAATCTTCCCGCCGACGTCGCCGGGCGAATTGGAGACGGACCGCTACCAGTTGCGGATTTTCAACAACGCGGCGAACACCGACTTGGCCGGCAACATCATTGACGCCCGCACGTTCTTCCTGGCCGTCGATCACAACGACAAGCCGCAATTCGCCGAGGAACTCGGCGAGATCGTACACCGCTTCGAGCCGCAGTTCACGATCACGGAGACGGACGAGGATTGGTACCGGTTCACGTCCGCGGTGGACGGCACGGTGACCGTGACGGTGAAGATGAAGGATCCGCGCGGCGATGGCGTGCTGCAGGCCGCCGAGGATTTGGACGGCGACGGCGTGCTCGATGTGGGCGAAGACGGGCCGGACGGCGTGCTGCGTGCTGACGAGACGCTGATCGTTCAGTTGTACACGGACACGCTGCCGATTCCGACGCTGCTGGCGACTGGCTTCTTGAACGCACTGGGTTTCGAGGCGCGCATCGACGATTTCAGCACCGACAACGGCGTGGTGGCGGACGGCCTCAGCTTCTTTATCCGCGTGTGCGGAGCGCCGACGCCCGCCGAGTTGGGTACCAGCAATCCGATCTACACGAACCCGTCGTTCCCGGACGGCTGCAGCGACATTTCGGCGAACGACTACGATCTCGACATCACGGTGCAGGATCGGTTCGAGAAGCTGAACTTCCCGCCGGAGTTGTACGCCTCGCAGCCGGGCGCCAACCGGCCGTTGTTGGCGGTCGATTACACGTCCGCGACGTCGCCGCCGCTCGGCCGGGCCACGAACCGGACGGGCAACGTGTCGCCGCTTCTGTTCCCGCTCGGCGACATCGACTTCCAGGACAGTGGCCCGCCGTCCGAATTGAACCGACTGTTCGCCGGCACGATCTCCGGCGGCAATCGCATCGTGATCCTGGATCCGGACTCGGGCCAGGTGTTTCAGGAGATTCAACTCGTCGGCGCGCCGACGTTCACGCTTCCCGGTTCGGCCACAGTGACGGCGGTTGAATTCCAGCCGGGCTCGGGCGTCCTGTTCGCCGCGATGACCTTCGGCGGCGCGAATTCGACGCTGGCCACGATCGACTTTACGAACGGCGAAGTCACGCCGCTGGGCGGTGTTTTCAACAACACGGGCATCGGGGCGGTCGGCGGTTTGGCGTTCGATCCGACCGATCCGACCAATCGCACGCTGTTGGGCGTGACCGAGTCGGGTGTGTCGAGCGGACTGCTGGTGCGATTCAATCTGGATCCGGCCGACGCGATTCCGGACGGCCGCGCGACGTCGGTTGGACCGACGGGCTTCACCGACGTGGCGGGCCTCGAATTTCACCCGCTCACCGGACTGCTCTACGCGAGCCTGGGCGCCAATGAAAACCCGGCCGCGCCGGGCACGGCAGCCGACTTGGTCATCATCGATCGCACGAATCCGACGTTCGGCCAGTCAGGCAGCACGACGAGTGTCGTGGGCACGTCGGGCTTGAATTTCGCCGCCGGGCTTTCATCGCTTAACGGTCTGTCGTTCCGTCCTCGCGGCAATAACACGCCGATCACGGGCACCGCGCTGCCGGCGATTCCGGAAGAGCTGGTACACGTTGTGGACGCGCCGAGCGACACGCGAAACCTCACGCTGCCGGTACACAACCCGGTCGAGATCGGCGTGCTGGACGACGAAGATTGGTACAAGGTCGTCACGCGAGCGGACGATGGCCGGCTGGTCGTGCGCATCGATCTGCGCGACCGCGACGGCGATCAATCGCTCGGCGTGGACGAACGGCTCGGCTTGGAACTTTACAATCCGAGTGACACCGTCAACCCGATCGCGGTGGGCCTCGTCAAGAACACGTTCTCGGTCGTGATCGACGGCACGGACGGCAAGGGCGTACCGGCGGACCGCGGCAATTCGTTCTTGATCCGCGTGTTTGGCAATCCGGGCTTCAACGAATACGACCTCGAAATCCTGAACAACGACCGGCTGGAACCGACCGTGACGCCGGAAGAGTTGTTCGCGGTCACGTCGGACGGCAATCGGCTGGCGGTGCTCGATCAGGCCACGGGCCTGGGCACGCCGGTCGGGCCGACGGGCGCGCCCGCGATCACGGACATCGACTTCACGGCCGCCGGTGTGCTTTACGGCGTGCGCAGCGTCGACGCGGGTCTCGGCTGTGCAGGCACCAACGATTCGCGACTCGTCGTTATCAATCCGGCGGATGGCACGGTGACCCCGATTGGTCTGGGGCAAGCGGACGTTACGGTAACCGCGCTGGAGTTTGATCCGGTGACAGGCGGCCTCTACGGGATGATCTTGCGCACGGACCCGGCTAATCTGTGCACGCTTACGCTCACATCCGAACTGGCGCAGATCGATAACATTTTGGGTGGCGTCACCGTCGTCGGCGCGACCAACTTCGGAGCGATGAGCGGGCTGGCGATTAGCAACAACAACCGGTTCTTCGCGATCGAGGCGGGCAGCGGTCTGTTCGTGTCGCTCGATCCGGCGACCGGCGCTGCCACGGTGATCGGCGCGACCGGCTTCAAAGATGTGTCGAGTCTGGAATTCGACCCGACGTACACCTTCATCCTGGGCGGTCTCGGCGCCACCGAAGACGCGGCGCTGCCGGGCTTGCCGGGCGACTTGGTTTCGATCGATCCGGCCGGCGCGACCTCGACGGTGATCGGCCCGAGCAGCTTCAACGATTTGGGCGGCCTCGCGTTCCGTCCGGCTCGGTTCGGCAACAACACGACCGAAACGGCGACGGACCTGAATCCGGGCCGGAACGGCGAAATCGTTCACGTGTTCGAGCCGTTCCTCACGGTCACGCGCGACGGACTGGGTGGTCCGGCGCCGACCGTGGCCGATCAGGATTTCTATGCCTTCCGCGCCACGGTCACGGGCACGGTCTCGATCGACGTACGGCTGCACGATCGCAACAACAACCGCGTGCTCGACGCCGACGAGATGCTGCAAATTCAGTTGCTCAATGCCGCAGGCAACCTGGTGCTCGCAACGGGCACTTACGACAATACGCTCAATGACGATGGCGACGGCACGCCGGCCGACGTTGGTCAGGATGACGACTTCAGCGTTCACATCACGAATTTCGCTGTGATGGAAGGGGACCGCTTCCGGGTCCGAGTGTTCAGTTCGGGCACCGAGCACGGCGTTTATGATCTGGACATCGTGAACGAAGACCGGTTTGAGAGCGCCCCTCCGCCGCCACTTACCGGCGCCATCCCGGCTACGAACCGGCCGCAAGGCCCGAACCCGATTGGGGCCAACGACGGTCTCGCGCCGCCCAGCCCGCTCACCGTGGCTGGCTCGGTCGTCGCGGCGACGCAGCTTGCGTTCAATGATCCGGCCCCGCCGGCCGGCGTCGTCACGCTGGGCGACGAAGTGATCATCGTCAATGATCTCAGTTTGCCGGTGCGCACCAGCCGCACCGATCCGTACTCGTTCGGTGACGCCGCGACGACGACCCGGTCGGACGAAGATTGGTATGCGTTCACGGCCGTCAAGGACGGCGTGCTGCACATTCGCGTTGACCTGACCGATCTGAACGGCAACACCTCGCTCGATCCGACTGAATCGCCGACGATCGAGTTGTGGGACGTGACGAACCCGCTGGCCCCGGTGATGCAAAACCTGTCGGTGGTTTCCGACAGCTTCCTGAACGACGGCGACGGATTCGGGCTGGTGGTGAGCAATTTCAAGCCGGTCCTGGCGGGCACGCAATACGCGCTGCGCGTGGTGGGTCCGGCGCCGAATTCGAACATCCGCGGGTTCACCGAGTACACGCTGACGATCGCGAATCAGATTGAAATCGCCGATGACCGGTTCGATTTGGTGGCGCCGGGCAGCGTCGGCGACCCGCCGGGCCGCAACGACGCGAACGCGGCCACGATTCGCACCGACCTGGGCACGATCGCTCGGTTCGACGATCGCGCGCTGTCCATCGCGTTCAGCGACAACAACGCGAACATCAACGGCGGCACGGTGGACGGTGATTGGTTCCGATTCGCCGTGGCGGCTTCGGGCACGATGGACGTGGGCATCACGCTGGGCGATCTGGACGGTGACACGCTCGCCGATCAGAACGAGTTGCTTAGCTTCACGCTGCTCAACGCGACCGGCACGGCGCTGGCAACAGCTACCGGCACCATTGGCGGTTCGCTGTTGGTCACCGACCCAGGGACGCTGAATCGGTCGGTGAACGCGGGCGACGTGTTCCTGCTGCACGTCTCCGGCACGGCCGACCTGAACGTGAACACGTACCGGCTCGAAATTCTGAACCACGACATTTTCGAGGTGCCGACGAGTCAGTTCCCGGCGGGCGGCGCGGCGCCGGATGATCCCGACGGGCGCAACGATCTGCCGGCCAGCACGACCAATCTCGGGCTGCTGGTGCACCGCCAGACGGTCGATTTCGCGAGTTCCGATCTGACGATCGTGCCGGTCTCGCTCGCGGCCAACGTGGCCACGGTCAATGGCCCGGCCGACGCGGACTTCGCTAGCGGTACGGTCTCGGTGCGCGGTTCGGTCACGGCCCGCATTGACGTGCGCGACCCGAACGGGAACGGCACGCTCGATACCAACGAGTTGCTCGAGTTGACGATCATCGATCAGGCGTCGATCAGCGCTTTGAATCCGCTGGGCACGCCGCTCGTCACGGCCACGCAGATCGGGCCGTTCAGTTTCGAGATCTTGAACTTCCCCGTGGCCGCTCGCGACGTGCTGCTGTTCCGCATTCAAGGAACAACCGTCGCGGCGACCAATTCGTACAACTTGCAGATCATCAACCACGACGCGTTCGAACAAGCGGCGTCGCAGTTCCCGGTCGGCGACGGCCTGTTGCCGGACGATCCGAACGGCCGCAACGACACGGTGGCGGGCATCACGGATTTTGGCACGGCCGGCAGCATTCCATTCGATCTGTCGATCACGCCGGTCAACTCCGGCATCGGCTCGCCACAGGACGTTGACCTGTTCCGCGTCACGGCGGTCGGCACCGGCACGCTTGATTTCCAAATCGACCTGCGCGATCCGAACCGCGACGGCACGCTCAACACGCTCGAGCGACTCGAACTGGCGGTGGTCGATATCGGCAATCCGTTTGGTGCGCCGCTGGCCGTGGGCCTGCCGGTGCTCGGCTCCAGTTCGTTCCGCATCGACGACTTCGCGGTCACGCAAGGGCAACAAGTCATTCTGCGCGTGCGCGGCGCGGTGCCGGCGGCCGAAGCCAACGCGTACCGGCTCAAGGTCATCGGCGACGACCGCTACGAGCCGGATCCGAGCTTGTTCCCGGTCGGCGACGGCGTGTTCCCGGATGATCCGGACGGCCGCAACGACACGAATCTGGCGTCGTGCTCGAACGGCCCGTTGGCGATCTCCTGCGCGACCGATCTGGGCACGATCGTTACCGCGATCGAGCCGGGTCTGAACATCAGCGACCCCGCCGCGGGCGGCGCCGACGAAGATTGGTTCAAGGTCACAGTAGCGGCCAGCGGGCAGCTCAACGTCTCGCTGCTGCTGGCGGACCAGGATAACAACCTCGTGCTCGATATGGGGGAAACGCTCGGCCTCGAAGTGTACGACGCCAGCGGCACGATCAAGCTTTCGACCGGGCAAGTGCTAGCCGCGTCGCCGTTCGTGGTGGCCGTGGACCCGACGCAGGTGCCGGTAACGGGCGGCCAGATGTTCTTGATCCGCGTGTTCGGCGGGCCGACTACCGGTCAGAACGATTACACGATGGTGGCGAACATCGACGACGTGTTCGACATTCCGAACACTCAGTTCCCGCCGGGCGGCGCCTTCCCGGATGATCCGTCCGGGCGCAACGACGACCTGGCGGCGAACCTGGCCCCGAACCCCGGCGGTGTCACGAACCTGGGCCTCGTCGCGCATCGCCTCGTGTCGGACTTCACCGGCTCGGACCTGACGATCGCGCCGTTCGGCTCGATCAACGCCTTTGTGCCCGACGCGGATATTTTCTCGATCACGGTGACGGCACCGGGAACGCTGACCGTTCGGATCACGCAGCGCGATTTGAACTCGAACGGCTTGCTGGACGCCAACGAGCAGTTGGAACTGGCGCTGGTGGACTTGACCGACCCGGTCGGCTTGCCGCCGATCGCAGTGGGCGTCGCGCCGGTCGGCAACCCGTTCGTTCGCGAGATCGTGGACTTCGCGGTGAACGCGGCGGGTGACGTGTTCGGTGTCCGCGTCAAGGGCGCGGCGACCGGTCTCGAGTCAAACGCGTACTCGATGGAACTGATTAATAAGGATCGGTTCGACCAGACGGCGCTTCGGAACACGCGCGTGTTGTTCGGAGCGCGGCCGTCGGATAATCAGATCGTACTGCTGCGACCGGCGACGGGCGTGGTGTTGGCGTCGTTCAGTCCGCCGCCGGCCACAGCGCCGCTGCCCCCGACGGCGACCGTGATGACTCCGGGGGATGATAACATCGGTTTGGCGTACGGCACGCTCGCCGGCGCTCCGGCCTTGTTCTACTTCGACAATGACAATGCGTCGGGGTCGGGCAGCGTCTTCGCCATCAATCCCACGACCGGCGCGCTGATCGCTCGCATCGCGATCGTCACGAACGGGTCATCCGGCATGGGCTTCGACAACTCCGGAGCGTTCGGCAACGCGATCTTTGTGGACGATCCGTTCTTCGACACGATTCGTCGCACGAGCGTCGCGGGCGGCCTGCCGAATCCGCCGTTCTGGGAAACGACGTTTACGGCGCCGCCTCGGCCAGAGCTCACCGGTTCGATTGGTGGCGACAACCAGGGCCGCGAGTTTGTGTACTTCGAGGACTTCCCGAATCCGGGCGACCGGCGCATCGCCGAGTTCAGCCCAACAGTCAACGACGGCGCCTTCAATAATACGTTCGTGGCCCCTGGCGCTAACCGCATCGAAGGCATGGCGTTCGACGGCACTACGCTGTACGCCACGGACCCGCTGACTCAGACGTTGTTCCTACTCGATCCTGACACCGGCGCGGTTCGATCCACCGTCTCGTTGACGACCGGCGCGCTGTACGGCTTGGGCATCGGCGACGCCACCGTCGCGCTAGGCGGCAACGATGAGCCGCTCACGGCGACCGACTTGGGCAAAGTGGTTGAGTCGATCCAGTTGGATCTCACGATCACGCTGGCCGATGAGGATTGGTACCGATTCACGATGCCGACGGACGCCTTCCTGGGCGTGACCGTGCAGCTCGTGGACATCAACAACGACGGCATGCTGAACGCGGCCGAGCGCCTGTCGCTGGAAATCTACGACGCCACGGGCACGACGCTGCTGGCAACCGGCGTGCTGTCCGGCACTGATTTCACGGCCGGTACGGTAGAACTCAACACGGGCTACACGACGCTTACGGAAGACACAGTCGTGCTGGTGCGCGTGTTCGGCACCGGCGGCGTGGCCAACGCCTACGACCTGCACGTCGCGGTGGATGATCGATTCGACCTGCCGATCAGCATCGAACCCGTGGAAGTTCCGCCTCTGTTCACCGAAGACCCGGACGGCCGCAACGACTCGCCGCTGCCGGGCGTGCGAACTGACCTTGGCACGATCGTTCACGCGAACGAGCAGTTTTTGACGATCCCAACGCTGGCCGACGGCTCGCAGGACGAAGATTGGTTCAGGTTCACGTCCGCGGTCTCCGGCAGCGTGAATATTACGATCGATCTCAAGGACCTCGACAGCGACATGGCGGTCGATCCGGAAGAGATTCTGAGTCTTGAGCTGTTCTCGTTGGGCGGCACGCGGCTGGCCGTCGGGCAGCTCGACCCGCTCAATTTCAAGGTGCAGATCGAGGGTTACCCGGCCACGGAAGGGCAGCAGTTCCTGGTGCGAGTTGGTGATGGCCTCAGCCTGCAAGTGGCGCGTGGCGGCCAGGCGGCGAGTTGCGATCTGGTCCCGCCCGGCCCGCCGGCGCCCGGCCTCGTGGGCCAGCCGAACGACGACCTGTCGAGCGGTCCGTTCGCGCTCGGATTCACGTTCGATTTCTTCGGCAACAACTTCAATCAGTTCTTCATCAACAACAACGGCAACATCACGTTCCTGCGGTCGTTGTTCACGTTCACGGCAACTGGGTTCCCGCAGGCCGAGCCGATCGTGGCGCCGTTCTGGGCCGACGTCGATACGCGCGGCGCCGGGTCGGGCGTCGTGCTCTTTGCTCAAGGGTTCACGACGCGCGGCAATCCGTTCATCCAGATCGATTGGCCGGACGTGGGATACTTCGCGAGCCATGTGGACAAATTGAACGACTTCACGCTGTTCATCGAAGATGATCCGACCGGCGACCTGATCTGCTTCACCTACCGCAACATGGAGTGGACGACGGGCGACGCGTCGGGCGGTACGAACGGGTTCGGCGGCACGGGCGCTCAGATCGGTTTCGATTCGGGCGACGGCGTGAACTTCATCAGTTTGGGCCGGCCCGCCAGTGCGGCGGCCTTGGTGCCGTTCAACAATACGCAGTTGATCTTCAAGCTCGGCGCCGGCGGCATCCCGCAAGTGCCGCCGCCGCCGTCCGGCAACGCCATCGTCTCGGCCGACCCGACGCTCGATCAGACCTCGACCGCCGTCGATATCAACCCGACGAACGACGCGAACATCGTCACGGTCACGCAGAGCGTCGATGATGCGACGATTCGATCCGAGGTGGACACGTTCTTCTCGAACGATTCCGGCTCGACGTGGACGCGCGTCCGGCTCGACGGCACGGTGGACGGACTCGGAGTCGGACGACGCTACGCGCCGCAAGTTTCCTACGACGCGCTGGGCAACGTGTACGTTTCCTACGGGTTCACGAACGGCACTGGCTCGCGCGTGGTTGTGGCACGCAGCACTGACGGCGGCGCGACCTATTCCGCCGTCCGCGTGGTCGATAGCGCAGGCAGCCCGACGATCACCGAAGAGCAGATGTTGATCACGACGGGCGGCAACGCGGCCGACCCGTCGATCTACGTCGGTTGGACCGAATTGACCAACGGCGTGCCCGGCAACGTGCAGATTCGCGGCACGCTCGCGTCCGCATTCAACTTCAGCGGTCCCGCCACGGTCACCACCAGCGGCCAGCCGCGATTGGGTGATCTGGCCGTCGGCCCGGCCGGCGAGGTGTACGCGACCTGGACCGATTACTCGACATCGCCCGAGCGCATCTTCGTGGCGAAGGACGCAAACGGCCTGACCAGCGGGTTGAGTTTCGTGATTCAAAACGGCGGCAATCCGGTCACGCAGACGCACTTGGGCTTCCGTCGCTCGGTGACGGCCCAGCCGCAGCGCGGCGTGTCGGCCAGCCCGACGCTCGAAGTCGATCGCACTGGCGGCGCGTACAACGGTCGCGTTTATCTGTTGTACGCGGAGCAGGGCTACGGCGGGCTGGACGACCTCGATTCGTTCGTGCAATTCTCCGCGGACGGTGGATCGACCTGGGGCGCGCGGGTGTCCGTGCACGGGCAGAACACGGCCGGTCAATTCAACCCGATCATGGACGTGGACCAATCGACCGGCGCGCTGGTGGTGGCTTGGCGCGATACGCGTGGCACTGCCGGCAACGATACCACGGGCGTGATCACGTCGTTCAGCATCGACGGCGGGCTGTCGTTCATCCTCGGGTCGCAGCTCACGACCCAAGTGTCGAACCAGAGCGGCGTGGTGCAACCGACGCTCGACTACGGCGACTACATTGGTATCGCGGCGCAGAACGGCAACGTGCAAGGCGTGTGGTCCGACAACTCGGTCACGGCCATGGACCTGGAAGCGCTGACGGCACGGTTGAGTTTCGTTACCGGTCACAACGCCTACGACCTCACCGTGGACAACTTTGATCGGTCCGAAATCGACACGTTCGACCGGCGCTTCGAGCTGCCGGCGTCGCTGCCGCCGAATTTGTACGCCTCGACGGAGGGCCTGAGCGCCGCGGGCGCGGGCGGACCGATCTTGGCCATCGACACGACCAACGGCACGGCACGGACCAACCCCGGCCCGGCCCCGGTGCGCGAACTGCGCGGCTCGATCGGCGACATCGACTTCAACTCGACCGGCCAGATGGTCGGCGGCACGATGTTCGTCGACGCCAACCGGCCGGGCAGTTCGATCGTGCTCATCGACCCGGACAAGGGACTCGTGTTCCGCGATCTCTTGATCCAGGGTCCAGGCATTCCGACATCGGGCTTCTCGGTGACGGCGGTCGAATTTCAGGGCAACTCGAACATTCTGTTCGTCGCGCTCGACTTCGATCCGATCAATCCGGGCACTGCCTCGCGGCTGGCGCGAATCAACCTCGGCACCTGCGCGCTGACCGTCTGCGCGGCTACGTTGCTGGGCCAGACAAACGTCGGTGAGCTCGGCGGCCTGGCGTTCGATCCGGCGGGCAACCTGTACGGCGTGACGGCCGGCTCGATCAGCGGCGGCAACCTCGTTCGTCTCAATCTTGTGAACGGCGTGGCCACGCTGGTGAACCCAACCGGTTTCACGGACGTGAGCGGTCTGGAGTTCTCGCCGGACGGCCAGACGCTCTTCGGCATGCTTGGCTCGGCGGAATCGCCGGCAGGGCTGGGCGTCGCGGGCGACTTGGTCACGATCGATCCGTTCACTGCGCAGAGCCGCGTGATCGATCCGGGCACGCCGGGTAACAACCCAGCCGGCATCACCGGGATCAGCTTCCGGCCGGAGCGGAACGAAACGGACCAGGCGGCGACGGGCCTCGGCCGGCTGCCGCAACTGTTCATCGCGAACCAGAGCCTTGCGGGCGGCGACGAGGATTGGTTCCGGTTTGAGGCGCCGATCGACGGCGGCATCAGCCTCCGGGTCGATCAGCGCGAGCAGTTTGGTACGCCGCAGAACGTGCTCGGAGCCGAGGAGCGACTCGGCCTGGAACTGTACGCGGTCGTGACGATCACGTCGCCGACCAGCGGTTCGACTACGAGCCTGCAGTTGCTCGCGCGTGGCACCGTGGACGACGTGATCGCGGCGGTGGACGGCACCGGGTTCGGCGTCGAGATTAATAACTACCCGTTCGCTCCGCCGTTCACGCTGCCAATCTCACCGGTGACGGTGGGTCAGTTCTACCTGGCGCGCGTGTTTAGCGATTCGGGCTTCGCCGAGTACGACTTGACGGTGAAGTTCCACGACTCGCTAGACCAGACGCCCAGCCCGTCGGTGCTGTACGCGACGGTGGACACGGCCGTGAATCCCGATCAGTTGGTCACAATCGACCGCACAACGGCGACGGCCACGGTCGTTGGGCCGCTCACGCCGGTGGCTGCGGTGCCCGAGGACATCGAGTTCATCGACGCGAACACGCTGCAGGGTATTCGCGGGGACCGCGTCGCGGGCTTCGCCAACGAAACGATCAATATCAATCCGGCCACGGGCGCGATCACGTTTCCGCGGGCCGACGGCACCGTGTTCGAAGTGACGGCACTCGATCGCGATCCGGTCACGGGCGTGCTCTTTGGCGCGAGCATTAGCGATGCGTCGCCGAGCCGGCTGTCGTCGCTGGTGCGCGTTGACCCGAACACCGGCGCCGTGACGGTCATCGGCCCCACTACGCTCGGCGAGTTGGGTGGGCTGGCGTTCGGTCCGGGCGGCGTGCTGTTTGGCGTCACGAGCAACGTGCAGAGCGGCGGCTTGCTGGTGTCGATCGACACGGCCACGGGCCAGGCCACGCCGATCGGTCCGACCGGGTTCCGCGACTTCGCGGGCCTCGATTTCGATTCGTCAACGGGCGTGATGTATGGCGTGCTCACGGCGGCCGATCCGGCCGCGGCGCGCCGGCTCGTCACGATCAACACGGTCACTGGCGCCGGCTCGATCGTCGGCCTGGTGACGGACAGCCAGACTGGTCTGCCGCTCAATCCGACTAGCTTGACGGTCCGGCCGCTACGGTTCAACAACGACGTGTTCCAGATCGCGACCGACCTCGGCGAAATCGTGCACCTCGTGCGTGACGGTTTGTCGATCACGCAGGGTGACGAAGACTGGGTGCGGTTCACGAACGCCGTGGACGGCAGTCTGGACGTTCGCGTGGACATCACGGACCTCGACGAGGACGGCGTGCTCGACCTCAGCGAGGACCTGGTGCTGGAGCTGCTCGATCCGGCCGGCCAGCCGCTCGTGCCGGCGCTGACGACCCTGGGCCTCGCGTGCAATACAACGACGACGCTGTCGAATAACACGCAGATCATCGTCGATTGCCGCCCGGTCACGGGCCCCGGTAGTGACGGCGATGGCTTTAGCCTTACGTTCCTGGACTTCGTGGTGAACGCCGGCCAGCAGTTCGTGCTGCACATCAAAGGCGCGTCGCCGACGGGCATCAATTTCTATGGCCTCGACATTGCGAACCACGACCGGTTCGAGCTGCCCGCGTCGATTCATCCGCACCCACTGCACGACGGCAGCCCGGCCGGCGAGGACAGCATCGACATGTCGGACCCGCTGCCGAACGATCCGGCCGGGCGCAACGACAGTACGGTCGTGCTGCGCCGCGACTTGAGCGGCGATGGCGCATTGCAGAGTGCGACCGAGCAGACGCAGTTCGTGCTCGATCCACAGAGCACGGACCAACCGCTTGTCGGCGACTTCAACACGGCGCGGCCGGGCGACGAGTTCGCGCTGTACCGGCCGGCGACTGGCCAGTTCTTCGTGGACGTGAATGGCAACGGAATTTTCGGGGTCGGCGACGCCACCTTCAACGGCTGGCTGATCGACGGCCAGGCGATCGTGGGCGATTGGGATCCGGACGGTCCGATCGGACCGCTGTCGGCCGATGGCCGCGACGAGATTGGCGTCTACGACCCGATCTCGGGCGTGTTCACGCTCGACCTGAACGGCAACGGCTTGTTCGGCGGCGCGACCGAATCCTTCGGCGGCTGGCCGACCGGCGGCCAGGCCATCGTCGGCGACTGGGACCCGGACAGCACGACCGGCGCGATGACGGCCGACGGCGACGACGACATCGGCGTGTTTAAGACCTGCCGCTGGACCATCGACCTCGACGGCGACCGCGTCGTGGACACGGGCATCGAAGACACGATCACCTTCGGCAGCACGACGCTGTGCAACATCACGCCGGCGCCGTTTAGCGGTAGCTTCTCGTCCGGCCAGCAAAGCGCGTTCGGCGGGTTCACGTCGAGCCTGCCCGACGTTTCGATTCGGCTCAATAACACGCTCGGTGTGCCGTCGTTCATGACGAATCGGTCCGGATTCTTGACCGAAGCCAGTTCTGAGTCTCCGCAGATCCTCGCGCTATCGTTCCTGATGAAGAACCGCGCGTTGTTTGGATTGACGGAACTCGATTTCAAAGGCATGCGGTTCAGCAGCTCGCACAACAGTTCGGAGAGCGGTCTGACGCACGTCTACTTGCAGCAGCAGTACGCGGGCATTCAGGTGTTCCACGGCGTCGCGAACGTGAGTCTGAGCGGCGAAGGCCGCGTGCTCGTCGTGGGCAACAGCCTCGTGCCGGACGCGGCCGGCTCGCTGAACACGCTGCAGCCCGGGCTGAGCGCGACGCAGGCAGTCGTTCAAGCGGCGAGCCGGCTCGGTGTGAACATCAGCGGGAATCTGACGGTGCTGTCGCAGACCGGCTCCGCCGACCAGTCGCAGGTTTTGAGCGACGGCGGCATCTCGCGCGACCCGATTCCGGCGAAGCTGGTGATCGTGCCGCTCTCGCGCGGCGTGTCGCGGCTGGCGTGGAACTTGGTCATCAACATGACCAACTCGGCGGATTGGTGGGAGATCAACATCGACGCGGTGACGGGCGAGGAGCTGTCGCGGCACAACTGGACCTCGTACGACAGTTACCGCGTGTTCGCGCAGCCGCTGGAGAACCCGGAAGACGGCGTGGGCCTGCCCGGGTCGCACACGGTTGTCACGAACCCGGCCAACGCGCTGGCCTCGCCGTTCGGCTGGCACGACACCAACGGCGCGACGGGTGCGGAATTCACCGATACCCGTGGCAACAACGTCAACGCGCAAGAGGACCGCAACGCGAACAACACGGGCGGCGCCCGGCCGGCCGGCGGCGCGGGCAATAACTACAACTTCCTGTTCGACCCGCTGCAGCCGCCGGTGAACAATCAGGATGAGGCGATCGTCAACCTGTTCTACTGGAACAACCTGATTCACGACGTGACATATCAGCACGGCTTCACGGAACTCGCGGGTAACTTCCAGACCAACAACTACGGCCGCGGCGGCGCCGCCGCCGACCAGATCGAGGCCGACGCGCAGGACGGCTCCGGCACGAACAATGCGAACTTTGCGACGCCGCCGGACGGTGTCTCGGGCCGCATGCAGATGTTCGAGTGGACTCAGGCGAATCCGGATCGCGACAGCGACAACGACAACGGCATCATCGCCCACGAGTACTTCCACGGCGTGTCGAACCGTTTGGTCGGCGGGCCGGCGGTCGTGACCGCATTGCAGGGAATTCAGAGCGGCGGCATGGGTGAAGGCTGGGGCGACTACGCCGCACTGTACTTCACGGCCACGGCGGCTGACACGGCGGCTGGTTCGTTCCCTGTCGGCAACTACGTGATCAATCAGCCGGGCACCGGGCCGGGCATTCGCCGGTTCCCGTACAGCACGAACCAGACGATCGATCCGTTGACCTACGACGACATCGATTCGGCTCAGGACGACATCGGTTGCGGGCCTGGCCCGGCCGGTTGCGCGGAAGTGCACAACGTCGGCGAGATTTGGACGTCCGCGTTGTGGGACATGAACTGGCTGCTCGTCGGCAAGTACGGGTTCAACGCGAACCTGTACCAGGCCACCGGCGGCAACAACGTCGGCATGCGGCTGGTCTTGGAAGGCATGAAGCTGACGCCGGTGAGCCCGACGTTCCTCGACGCGCGCGACGGAATCCTCGCGGCCGACCAGGCGATCTTCGCCGGGGCTAACCAGTGCGAAATCTGGACAGCGTTCGCCGGACGAGGAATGGGCGAATTCGCGGACGACGGCGGCAGCCACAACGACGTGGACGTCACCGAAAACTTCACCGTGCCGGCAGCCGCCTGTGCCCTGACGCTTCGGCCGGTGATTGGCGACTGGGACGGCAACGGCTCGTCCGACCTCGGCACGTTCGACTCGCTGACCGCGATCACGGTACGCGATCTTAACGGCAACCGAATCGTCAACACGGGCGAGGAGACGACGTTCCTGACGGCGGCGGAGTTCAGCGATCAGGCGTTCTCCGGCGACCTGAGCACGACCACGGCCGGTGACGAATTCGGCGTGTATCGGCCGACGACCGGCGAATTCTTCCTGGACCGCAACGACAGCGGCATCGCCGACACGGGCGAGACGCTCGCTGGATGGCCGGCTGGCGGCCGCGCGATCGTCGGCGATTGGAACGCGGCCGGCGTGCTGGCCGACGTCGGCACCTACGGCGGCGTCGCGTTCGCCAACCCGACCGACCTCGGACAGGCCGTCGATCTGACCCAGACCGGCCTCGACATCACGATCGGCGACGACGACGTGTTCACGTTCACGACCGTGCTCGGCTCGGTGGACATTACGATCACGTTCCCCGACCTCGACCGCAGCGGTGGCTTGGATCGGAGCGAGCAACTGGTGTTCGAGCTGTTCGACGCGACCACGAATTTGCCGATCCCAACGACGCTCGTTGCCGGCGCGGCCGGCGCGGCCGGCCCGTTCACCGTCTCCGCGACGGACGTGGCCGTCACGGCGGGTTCGAAGTTCCTGCGCGTCCTGGGCAACCTTGATCCCGCCAACCAGGCGATCGGCGTGAACAAGTACGACATTCACGTCGTGAACCACGACCGCTTCGAGGTAGCGACATCGCTCGAACCGGCCAACGACGGACGACTGATCGATGATCCGGACGGCCGAAACGACGCGGTCGCCACGGCCACCGTGCTCGGCAAGCACGTGGATTCGATCCAACCCGATCTGACGATCACGCTCGCCGACGAAGATTGGTTCACGTTCACGATGCCCGAAGACGTGTTCCTGAACGTCTACGTGGACTTGGTGGACCTGAACCGCGACGGCGTGCTGAACGCGACGGAAACGCTGTCGCTCGAAGTGCGCGACGCGGCGGGCACGACCGTGCTCGCGACCGGCGTGCTCTCGCCGCTCGATCCGTTCCGCATCGACGCCGGATTCATTCCGCTGGTGGAAGACACGGTAGTCTCGATCCGCGTGTTCGCGGCGGCTGGCGTGTCCGACGCCTACAAGCTCAGCGTGATTGCCGAGGATCGGTTCGACCTGCCGGACGTTTCGGGCCAGGTGTTCAACCCGGCGGGCGGCGCAGACCCGATCGGTCGCAACGACACGTCCGACGCGGACAACAGCGACACGGTGTCCCGCACGGATCTTGGCGTCGTCGTTCACGACACCGAGCAGTTCCTCACGCTGCCCCTCGGCGACGAGGACTGGTTCAAAGTCAAAACGGCCGTCAACGGCAGCCTCAACGTCAAGATCCAATTGAAAGACATGAACGCCAACGGCGCGCTGGACGCCGACGAGATCCTCGGGCTGGAACTGTACGACATCAATCCGGCGACTGATGAAGCTGGGACACGGCTGGCGATTGGCGTACTTGACTCGGCAAACTTCGAGGTTCGGATTGACGGGTTCCCGGCGACCGATGGCCAGGAGTTTCTGGTACACGTGCTCGAAGCGGCCAGCCTGCCAATCGCGACAACGACGATTACGAGCGGCTTTACGGCGGCCGACGTGCTATTCCTGGTGGACGGCACCGGCAGCTTCAGCTTCATCTTCACGCAACTCGTGCAGCAGCAGGTATTCCGCGCCATCATCCAGGCTCTGCAGGCCGATCCGGCGCTGCAAGGCATTGATCTCGGATTCGGTGCCGCCCGCATGGAGGCCTACGGCAACGACGCCTCCTTCCCGAACACACAGAACTTGCCGTTCATACTGAACCAGCCGATCCTGACGGGTGGCTTCGCGGTCGGCTCGGCGGAATTGGCGGCGATTGAGAACGCACTTGGGCCGACCCGCACTTCGGCTGGCGGCGGCATCAGCGAAGAGCCGATCATGGAGGCGTTGTTCCAGGCCGCGACCGGCCTGGGCTACGATGGCAACAATGACGGATCGAACCTGCAGAACGGTCCGGCCTGCTCGCTAGGTACGCCGAACCCGCAGACGAATCCGACCGCTGGCTTCGGCGATGTGCCGCCGTACGCCGGCGTCTGCAACGCACCGCCGGCGCCACTGCTCCCGGCGGCCGGAACACTGGGCGGTGCGGGCTTCCGCACCGGGTCGCTGCCAATCGTCCTGGTGTTTACTGACAGCCCATTCTTGAGCTACCGGGACACGACGCCGGGCACCCTTGACACATTTACCGGGGTCGGCGGAGTGACGGTCAGCGAGTCGGTTTTCGCGCCGAACGATACGAACATCGGCACGGGCGCGCCCGGCGCCGGCATTCAGCAAACGATCAATGCGTTGACGTCGATGGGTGCCCTCGTAGTCGGCCTGACGAACCAGGCAAACCCCGCCCAGCACTCGCGGTCCACGATGGAAGCGCTAGCGACGCTCACCGGCGCGGTGAACAAGACGACCCAGTCATTCGCGAGCAACGTGCCCGCCCCGTTCGGCCCGGACCCGATCGATCCAGGCGATCCGTTCTTCTTCTTCATCAGTGCCACGTCGACGTCGACCCAGATCAGCACGGCAGTCGCCTCGGCGATCAGCGGCACGGTGCAGTCGTCGGGCGTCGGCAATGTCCAGCAAGCGCTGCCGGCTGATCCTGTCGCCGACCAGATCTCATCGGTGGTGGACATCAATCCGACCGACACGCTGAACACGATCGCGGCGGCCCAGAGCGTGGACGCGGCGACCAACAGCTCGGCCGTAGACACTTACTACTCCGCGAACGGTGGCCAGAGCTTTGTGCAGTTGCGGTTCGACAATGCCCTGGACGGTCTCGGCACCGGCCGCCGATTCGCCCCGTCGGTCGCGTTCGACGGCAACGGTCAGGCGTATGTTGCCTACGGGTTCGACAACGGGACTTCGAACCGCGTGGTCCTGGCTCGCAGTTCCAACGGCGGATCGAGCTACACGTTTACGACTTTGGATACCCTGACCGGCGGCCTGACGCACGAAGGCATCACGGTGGTGACCGGCCGCGACGCCACGAATGCGGCTCAGCAGGACGTGTACGTGGCTTGGAACGAACTGAATGCGGCGGGCGTCCCGACCCGCGTTCGCATGGCGGCTTCCGCGTCATCGAACGGAGCCGGTGCGGCCGGCCAACTGCCGTTGGCGTTTCAGTTCACCAATGTCACAACCAGCGGCCAACCGCGCACGCCGGACCTGAGCGTGGACGGTGCCGGCAAGGTGCTGGCGACATGGACTGACTACGGCACGAATCCGAGTCAAATCTTCATGGCCTCGGACGCGGATGGGTTGGGCGGCGCCGGCTTCGCAGCGCGGCAACTCGTCACGGTCGATCACTTGGCGTTCCGGCAGTCCATCGCTGGTCAACCGCAGCGCGGCGTGTCGGCGACGCCGAGCATCGACGTGGATCGTAGCGCCGGCCCGTACACGGGTCGCATCTACGTGGCCTACACGGACCTGGGATCGAATGCTCCGGGTGACGTGGACGCCTTCCTGCGATTCTCGGACGACGGCGGCGCAAGTTGGAGCGCCCCGGTTCGCGTCAGCACACAGGACGTTAGCGGTCAGTTCCATGTGGCCATCGACGTGGATTCCACGAACGGAAGCGTACTGGCGACCTGGTACGACTCGCGTCTGTCCGGCGGCGTCGGCGTAGCTCCGGCGATCGCCCTGAGCATTGATGGCGGCCTCACGTTCCGGCAAGAGGCGCTGCTGAGCAACGGCTTCTCCGACCAGTCGGGAACGCTCGACCCAGTCGAGGACTTTGGCGATCGTCTCGGCGTGGCTGTCCACAACTCGGTCGTGCAGACTGTGTGGTCCGAGAACGTCACGGCGCCCAACGACATGGAGATTGCCACCGCACGACTGGTTCAAGTGCGTGGTCACAACGCCTACACGCTCGACATCCGCACACACGACGAATCGGAAATCGACACGTTTGACCGTGAGTTCGAAAACGTGCTGGTATCGCCGACTCAGCCAGCACCGCTGTTCGCCGCGATCCTGCCGATCATTCCGCCGGACCTGTACGCTTCCACGGACGTGGCGGCGATCTCCAGCACCGGAGTCGCCGGGTCGCTCGTGCCGCTGAACTCGGTTACGGGCACCGCTTGGACCAAACCGGCGACAGTGCCGGTCAAGGCGGCAGCCGGCGCGATCGCGGACATCGACTTCAGTGACACCGGCCGGCTTGTCGGCGGAACCGCCTTCTCGGATGCGGCGCATCCGGGCGGCACACTGGCGTTCATCGATCCGGACACCGGGCTGGTGTACGGCGAGGGCCGTCTCACGAATGCAACGCTGCCGCCCGTGTTCTCGGTCACAGCCGTCGAATTCCAGGGCCAGACGAACGTGGTGTTCGTCGCGCTCGACTTCGACCCGTCCGTGCCTGGTTCGCTGTCGCGACTCGGTGCCGTGGACGTCAGCACGTGCGGCCCGGCGATCTGCCCGGTCGTCATCTTTGGGCCGACCGGCGTCGGCGAGATTGGAGGATTCGCGTTCCAAGAGCCGAGTTCGACGCTCTACGGCGTGACCTCCGGCACGGTGAGCGGCGGCAACTTCGTGACCCTCAACACCGGCTCGGGTTTGGCGACGTTGATCAATCCGACCGGATTCACCGATGTCACCGGCCTCGAGTTTTCGCCAGACGGCCTGACGCTGTTCGGCATTCTTGGCAATGACGAAGACCCGGCCGTGCCGGGCGTTCGCGGCGATCTGGTGACGATCGATCCGTTCACGGGCCGCGGCGCCGTAGTGAACCCGGCGAATGTTGCACAGCCGAGCCGCGCGACGGGCATCAGCTTCCGGCCGCGGCGCAACGAATTGCCGACGGCGGCAACCGGTCTGGGCGAGACGCCCGACATCGTGATTCAGAACCGCACGCTGACTCGCGCCGAGGAAGATTGGTATCGCATTCGCGCGGCGGTGGACGGCGGGCTGACGGTCCGCATCAACGTGCGCGACCTGAACGGCAACAACGTGCTCGATCCGGCCGAGCGGCTGCGCGTGCAATTGTTCGACGCCACGGGCGGTACGCTGCTGACGACGGCCATTCTCGACGACCGCGTGGCGACGGTGGACGGCACGGGGTTCGGCGCGGATATCACGCACTTCCCGTTCAACCCGCCGGTCGGCACCGTGCTGGAAGATCAATTCTTCATGGTCCGCGTCTCGCCGGCGACGTTCATCGATCCGGTCACCGGCGCGGTCACGCTCGGATCGAACGAATACGACCTCTCCGTTCACAACGACGATCGGCTCGACCAACTGGCCACGGCGGCGACGATTTACGTGGAGGCGGCGGACCAAGGCGGCGGACTGGCCACGGTGGACGCCACCACGGCCAGCGCACGCGTTACGTTCTCGAACCCGGTGCCGAGACTGCTCGCGGACAACGGGACCACGACGGCGACGATCTCGGTCAGCGAAGCGCTGCGTGTGGTCGATCTCAACGTCGTCCTTAACATCACGCACGCGAACGCTCAGGATTTGGACGTGACGCTGATCGCGCCGGACGGCACGCGCGTCGAGCTGTTCAGCGACGTCGGCCTGCTGGCCGCGCCGACGAACTTCCCGGCGGGCAACGTCACGATCGACGATCAGGCGGCGCAGCCGGCCAGCTTCCTTTCGCCGCTCAATGCGTCGCAGGTCTACCGGCCCGAAGATCCAGCCGGCCTGGCGACGCTCTTCGGCAAATTGGCGACCGGCAATTGGACTCTGGAAGTCATCGACGACACCGCGGGCAACCGGGGCACGCTCAATAGCTGGTCGCTCGATCTGTTGGGCCTCGTTCGGCTGAGCGCGACGCCGGCCGGGCAGCCCAACGACATCGAGTTCTCGCCGTACGACGTGTTGTTCGCGGAACGCGGCACCAACTTCATGAACAACCTGGTCCGCATCGACCCGCTCACGGGCGTCATGACGCTCTTGGGCAACGACGGCACGGTGTTCCAGATTTCGGCACTCGACGTGAACGCGAACCCGGCGTCGCCGAAATTCAACAGGATCTTTGCGGCCACGATTGACTCGAACCAGCCGAACCCGACCTCGACGCTCATCATGATCGATCCGAACACCGGCGCGGTGACGACGATCGGCGCGACGGGCATCGGCGAAATCGGCGGCTTGGCGTTCGCGCCGAATCCGGCGAGTCCCGCGAACTTTCTGCTTTACGGCACGACGAACACGCCGGTCAGCGGCGGCCTCTTGATCACGATCAACACGACGACCGGTCTCGCGACGCCGGTCGGCCCGACTGGCTTCCGCGAACTCGCGGGGCTCGACTTCGACGGCGCCGGCAACGTGATGTACGCGGTCACGTCGGCCACCGATCCGGCCAACCCGCGCCGGCTGATCACGATCAATCGCACCACCGGCGCCGGCACGGTCGTGAACCCGACCGGCCCGGACCTCGGCTTCGACCCGACCGGCCTGACCGTGCGGCCCGCGGTGTTCAACAACGATATTCTGGCCCGCGCCAGCGATCTCGGCCTGCTGGTGCACGACGTGGAGGAAGTGCGCCGACTGTCCATCTCGCGCGGCGACGAAGACTTCATTCAGATCACGGTCGCCGTGGATGGCACGCTCGAAATCAATCTCGACGTGGACGATCTGGACGGCGACGGCGTGCTCGATGCGGGCGAGACATTGGACATCGAGTTGTACCGGCTGGTCGGCTCGACACTCACGCTGTTCGCGCCGACCGCGGGCCACCCGGTGGTTCAGGCCGGCTTCCGCACGTCGCTCGCGAACTTCTGCCTGACGCCGGCCGACGACCCGGCCCGCGCTTCGGGTCAGTGCCTGGTGGTCGCGGGCGAGGAGTACGTCGTGCACGTGAAGGCGCGCAATGCCGGCGGCCAGAACGTTTACTCGCTCGAACTGATCAATCACGACCGGTACGAGGCGCCGGCGCCGCCCGCCCCGCTCGATCCGATGCTGGGCGAGAACAATCCGCTGCCGAACGATCCGGTCGGACGTAACGACGCCTTCTCCGTGCTGCGTCGCGACACGAACGGAGACCTGGTGTTCCAGAATTCGGAAGAGACTCGGTTCCTGGCCGGCGCGCAGGCGACTGACCAGCCGTTCTCCGGCGACTTCAACACGGCGCGAGCCGGCGACGAGTTCGGCATCTACCGGCCGAGCACCGGGCAGTTCTTCCTCGATCTCAACAGCGACGGCACCGTCGGCGCGAACGAGTCGGTGTCCGGCTGGCCGGTCAACGGCCGGGCCGTGATCGGCAACTGGAACGGCGTGGCCGGCGATGAACTCGGCGTGTTCGTCACAGCGACGGCGGTTTGGACGATCGATCTGAACGCCAACCGCATTGTGGACGGCGTTGATTCCTTTGTGTTTGGCCGGACGAACACGACGCCGGTGGTGGGCAACTGGGATCCGGATGGGTCGGGCGGCCCGATGTTGGCCGACGGCGATGACGACATCGGCGTGTACGACGCGGGCGCGGCCACGTGGACGCTCGACTTGAACGGCGACCACGTGCTGCAAGTCGCCACCGAAGGCATCATTCAATACGGCATCCCGACGGCTCCGTCATGGGTGGCGCAAGGACCAAGTCCGACGACGGGCGGGCAGGTCGAAGGCATGGTCGCTCAGAGCAACCCGGTGACCGGTGCGATCAATACCGTGGTCACGCACCCGACGAACCCGAACATCGTGTACGTGGGCGGCGCGAACGGCGGCATCTGGCGAACGACGAACGCGACCGCGCCGGGCGGCCCGACCTGGACGCCGCTCACCGACCAATTCCCGTCGCTGTCGATGGGCGACATTCAGTTCGACACGACGGACCCGACGGCCCAGACGTTGATCGCGGGCTTCGGGCGCTATTCGAGCTTCAACTCGGACGGCGGCCTGCTGCCGGGCCTGCTGCGCACGACCAACGGCGGCAACTCGTGGACGCAGGTCGGTCAGGTGGACCTGAACGGGCTGAACGTGGTTGCGGCGGCCGCGCGGGGCAACACGATTTTGGCCGGCACGCAGCCGTTCATCGCACCGGGCGGCGGTCTGTTCCGCAGCACGAACGGTGGGACGACCTTCCAGCTTGTCTCGGGCGTGGCGGGCACCGGACTGCCGACCGGTCGAGTTCTCGACTTGGCAGGTGATCCGGGCAATCCGAACCGATTCTACGTCGCCGTGGCGGGCCGCGGTATCTTCCGGTCGAATGATCTCGGCGCGACCTGGACCGACGTGACCGCGGGCATCACGGGCTTCGGCGGCGGTACGAGCAACGCCATCATTTCGATTCACAACAACGCGGCGGCGGGCACGAACGCGGTCTACTTGGGCTTTGTGAACGGCGGATCGCTGGCCGGCGTGTTCCGCTCGGCGAATCAAGGCGCCACCTGGACGGCGATGGATACGCCCGCGGTGCATCCGGGCTTCCAAGGCGCGACGCACTTTTCGCTGGTCGCCGACCCGACCAGCGCGAGCGTCGTCTTCATCGGCGGCGATCGGCAGAACCTGCCGTCAGGCGACGGCTGCTTCAATTTCAGCGGCAAGCTCGTGCGGGGCGACTCCACGCTGGGCGCGGGGAACCAGTTCGCCTCGGTCGTTTGCAACAACGCCAGCGGCAGCTCGCCGCACGCCGACTCGCGCGACATGGCCTTCGACGCGGCCGGCAACCTGATCGAAGTGGACGACGGCGGCGTTTACATGCTCACGTCGCCGAACACCGGCGCTCGCCTCTGGACTTCGCTGATCAACCTGCAGGTCACCGAGTTCCACTCGGTCGATTACGACGCGAACACGAACACGATCATCGGCGGTACGCAGGACACCGGCACGCCCGAACAGATCGCGCCGAACGGCTTGGTGTGGCGCTCGGTCAATCAGGGTGACGGCGGCTACGTGGGCGTGGATGACTCGAATCTGGCATTCTCGATTCGATACTCCAGCTTCCAAAACCTCGGCAATTTCACGCGGCGGACGGTCAATTTGGCGAACGTCGTGACCGCCACGGCATTCCCGGCGCTGATCGTGGCCGGGTCCGGCGGCCGAACGATGTGCCAGGTCGATGCGTGCCAATTCGTGCAGCCGTTCGAGCTTAACGACGTCAATCCGAGTCGGATTGTATTCTTGACCGGCAACCGGCTGTTCGAGTCGCTCGATCAGGGCAACAACGTCACGGATCTGGGCGTGTTCAACTTCGGGTTCACGAAGGACGGTGCGGCGGCGTACGGCGGCCGATCGGGCGGCATCGACAACGCCGACGTGCTCTACTTCGGCGCCGGCAACCGGCTGTTCCTCCGCACCACGCTCGGCGGGCCGATCAATCAGCTCACGGCCTACCCGGGCGGCACGATCCAAGACATCGTGCTCGATCCGCGCGATTTCAACACGGCCTACGTGATCGACAACACGCGCGTGTTCCGCACGACGAACGCCGGTGCAAGCTTTACGAACATCACTGGCAGCCTGGCGGACGCCAGCCTGCGGTCGATCGAGTTCTTCGCCGGCGCCGCCGGCCAGGCCAGCGCCCTGTTGGTGGGCGGCTTGGGCGGCGTGTTCCAATCGGTCACGACGAGCTTGGGCACGTGGGCCGAGTTCGGCCAGGGTCTGCCGAATGCTCCGGTGAACGACATTCATTACGACGCTCGCGCGAACGTGCTGCTTGCCGGCATGTTCGGCCGCGGCACCTTTACGATTGGTAACGCCAGCGCGACGCTGGCGAAGAACCTCGGCATCGGCGGCGATGTGCCGGTAGTCGGCGACTGGAACGGCGACGGCGCCGATGACCTTGCGACCTACGGGCCGTCCACGGGCGTGCTGCGCCGGGACACGAACGGCGACCGCACGCTCCAACAGGTTTCTGAACAAACGACGTACCTCACGACGCCGCAGGCCACGGATCAGGTGGCGGTGGGCGACTTCACGCGGCCGGCGGCCCCGGCGGGCGACGAGTTCGGATTGTTCCGTCCGTCGAGCACCTGCGCCGGACTGCCGTGCAGCGAGTTCTTCCTCGACCTGAACGACGACGGCGTGCTTGACGTGTCCGCCGGGTCGCCGGAGATCGTCAATCCGCAGAAGAGCGGCGGCCAGTCGGTCATCGGCGATTGGAACGGCGCCGGCTTCGACGACATCGCGACCTACGGAGCGATCGACAACGCGAGCGCGACCGACCTCGGACCGGCGGTACACATCACGACGTTCTCGGGCGGACTCGACATCACCCGGAACGACGAGGATCTGCTGCGGTTCACCACGGTGGAGGGCACGCTCGATCTCACGTTGACCCTGACCGATCTGAACGTCAACGGGTTGCTCGACGCGACGGAGAACCTGTCGCTCGAATTGTTCGACGTGACGACTGGCCTGATCATTCCGCTCACGCTCAGCCCGATGGGCACGTTTGTGTTGCAAGCGATCGGTCTGCCGGTCACGGCCGGGCCGAAGGTCGTCCGAGTGTTTGGAGTGCCGGTTCCGGCGACGGGCCAGCCGGCGTACAACCGGTACGATCTCGAAGTCGTCAACCATGACCGGCTTGAGTTGAACAACACGACCGCGACGGCGACGAATCTTGGAACGGTCGTGTACGAGAAGCGCGACGACCTGACCGTGCCGCTGAACGACGAAGACTTCTTCCGGTTCACGGCCAGCGCCACCGGCTCGCTCGACATTCAAATCGTGCTGAACGATCTGAACCTGAACGGCATGCTCGACACCGGCGCGGGGCAAGAGGCGCTCACGCTGGAGTTGCTCAATTCGAGTGCGACGCTGATCGCGACGGGCACGCTCGACGCGGCGAACTTCCGGTCGCGGATCGCCGGCTTCACGCCGGTCACGGCCGGTCAGCAGTTCTTCGTCCGCGTCGCCGGCCTGCCGAACGGCGACATTAACCAGTACTCGCTTGAGATCATCAACCAGGACCAGTTCGATCTGGCGGCCAGTACGCTGCACCCGGTCAACGGCGTCGGCGCGGATGATCCGGCGAACCGCAACGATTCGAGCGCCGCTGCGAACACGACGGAACTCGGCCCAATCGTACACCGGCTCACGACCGGTACGCCGGGCATCTTCTCGGGCAATAACTTCACGGCGTCCGACCTGACGATCGCCCCGACGGCGCTGATGCCCGCGGGTCAGCCGGACGTGGACGTGTTCCGCGTCTCGGCGTCCGCGGCGGGATCACTGACGATCCGGATGGATCTGCGCGATCGCAACGCGAACGGCTTGCTCGAAGCCACGGAGCAGTTGCGAGTCGAGCTGTTCGGCGGCTCGGACCTGGCGTTCAGCAATCGGCTGGCGGTTGGCTTGCCGGTGTCCGGTGCGCCGTTCAGCTTCGAGATCCTCGATTACGAGGGGACCGCGCCGGGCCAGACAGCCGTGACGATGGATCGCCAATTCCTGGTGCGCGTGCTGGGTGCAACGACCGGCTCGGCCGTGCCGGGCGCCGGTTCTGAGTTCAACGCGTATGGGCTTGAGTTCATCAACCACGACTCGTTCGAGTTGGCCACGAGCCGGTTCCCGGTCGGCGACGCCGTCGCACCGGATGATCTGGCGGGCCGCAACGACACGGCAATCACCCGCACCGATCTCGGCACGCTGCCATTGGGCGGACCGAGCACGGCGGGGTTGACGGTGTCGAACCTGACTGGTTCCGACTTGACGATCACGCCGACGGCCTCGCAGCCAGACGGCTTGCCGGATGAAGACTGGTACCTGTTCACGGCGCCGTTCCGCGGCCGGCTAGACGTGACGCTCACGATGCGCGACCCGAACCGCAACGGCACGCTCGATCCGAGCGAAACGCTGCGAGTTGAATTGATTGACGCGGCCGGCGTCGCCGCCACGGTGACTGGCACGCTCAGCGGCTCACAGTTGCTGTTGTCGGCCCAGCCGTCGGTCGTGAACCAGCAGTACCTGCTGCGGGTGATCGGCGATACGGCCGACGCGGCCAACGCGTACGACGTCACGATCACCGACGTGCCGGTGGATCTGTACGTGGACGTGACTTACGTCGGCGTGGAGACCGGCACGATCGACCAGCCGTTCAACACGATCCAAGAAGGCCTGACGACGGCGACGGCGCTGGGCTTCGGCGTGACCGTCCACGTGCTCGGCAATAATGTGAACCTGCCATACGTGGTGGGTGCCGCCGGTCCGGAACGATTGGTGGTCAGCAACAACGTGATGCTCGACTTGCAGCCGCTGGCCCGTGTCTGTGCGGCCACATGCGTGGTGTCCGCGACGCCGGCCCCGATCGTGGTCAAGCTCCGGGGCAGCATGATCGACGTGGCTCGCGTGCACGGCGCGCTGCGCGTCGAAGGCACGGCCGCCGCGGGCGTGACGTTCACGTCGCTGAACGACAACACGATCGGCGGTACGGTCGCTGGCAGCACGGGTAGCCCGAGCAAGCAGGATTGGGCGGGCATCTTGTTGCAGTCACCGGACGAATCGGAGCCGTCGTTCGTGCACTTCGCCACGTTCCGCTACGGTGGCGGCCAGTTCAATCACCCGACGCTTGGTCAGAGGGCGTTCAGCCCGCTCGACCTGATCGACTCGCGGCCCGAGATCTCGAACAACGTCTTCCGTAACAATGGTCAGGCGGCGATCTCGGCCGACTTGCGATCGTTCCGCATCGTTGGCAGCGTGGTCGGCCCGACCATCGGCCTCAACACGTTCGAGGATTCGAGCATCAACGGCGTACTCGTGGCCATCCGGCCCGGCGAGTTCCTGAACGATTCGATCGAGTTCAACGACAAGGACATCGTTCACGTCGTTACGCAACTGCTCGACATGAACGATCCGGCCGACCTGACGCCCGAGACGCTGACGATCCGGCCGGGCGTGAAGGTGAAGTTATCCAACAGCGTGATTCGCGTCGGTGCAGGCGATCAGTTGAACGTCTTGGGCAGCACGTTCGAGCCGGCGGTGCTCACGTCGTCGCGAGACGACACGGTCGGCGCGGGCTTGAGCTTGCCGGGCAGCCTCGTGCAAGCGGCGATCTTGACGGGCAATAACGGCGCGGGCGTCCTTTCGGCAATGCCGTTCCGCAACCTCAGCGGCGGCGCGCCGGGCGTGGCCGCTCAATTGGACACGAACCTCGCGGGGACCAACGACGACCTTCGGTTCATGGCGCGGACGCCGGGCGCGGCCGGCAACTCGATCCGAATCCGCTACGCGGTCGCCGGCAATAACAGCCCGCTGGTCGTGTCGGTCGATACGACGCTCACGACGACGGACATCACGGTCAACTTGGCGACGAACGCCGCGGGTCAAGCGACGACGACGGCCAATCAGTTGTTGGCCGCGTTCTCGCGCATCAAGTTGGACACGAACAACGACGGTACGGCGTCGGCCGCTGCGGCCGGCGACTGGGGCGGCATCGAGTTCTTGGCTGGCTCGCTCGGCGTGATCGACCGGGCGATCATCGGATTCGGTGGCGGCACGGTGCCGGCATCGCCGACTCCGCGGTTCGTGAACCAGATTGACATCGGGGCTGGCGCTCACGTCGCCGTGCAGAACAGCGACATTCACGACATCCTCGGCCCTGGTATTTTTGTCACCGGTGTCCCGTCGGGCCCCGTGACGGAGGTCGAACCGAACGACACCGTTGCGACCGCTCAGAACATCGATAGCGCCGACTGGAACCTCACGCTGAGTGCGAATATTGGCGACACGACGCTCGACACGTCCACGACGATCCCGCACGTCACGGTCTCCGGCACCGGTAACGGCACGTTTGACGTGTACTCGTTCACCGCCGGCGCGGGCGCTCGCGGCATCTTCGACATTGACGCCACGACTGGCGGGATGAACTCGTTCATCGAACTCTTCGACGGCGTGGGCAACCTGCTCGCGTCAAACAATGACAGCGCAACCACCGATGGCCAGGGCGGCAGTGCGACCACGGCGGACTCCTATTTGGAGTTTGTGTTCGCTGTCGCGGGAACGTATCGGATTCGGGTCGGCACGTTCGGCGCGCCTAATCCGGTGAATGCGGGCGCGACATACCAATTGCAAGCGTCGATTGAAGGTCATCGCGGTGCCGCGGCGCCGACGATCTTCAACAACCAGATTCGCAACCTGGCCGCCGATCCGAACAATGCCGGCCGCATTCCGGCGGCCATTTCAGTCAGCGTTGATTCGCTCCGCGATGGACCGGACTCGCCGTGCATCGACGCATTGGCCCCGGGCGGCGCTTGCCCGCCGGCTCAGCCTGACCACGGCGGCAATGCGTTCATTCGCAATAACCTGATCATCAACGGCGTCGCCCAGAACCCCGCGAATCCGATGATCAGCGGGCTGGACATTCGCTCCGGCGTGCTGGCGGCTCCGGGCCGTTGGGACGACAAGGACATCGCGCACGTTGTCCGCGGACCGATCACGATCACGGCGCCCGGTAACTTGACCGTCGAACAGGGGATCGTCGCGAAGATGGGCGGCGGCGGGTCGATCACAGTGAACGCGGATAATCCGCTGTCGCGGCCGTTGCTGCGCATCGGCTCGAACGACGCCAACCCGGCGACGGCTGATCCGCGCGTCGTCTTCACGTCGTTGCGCGACGACAACACAGTGGTGAACGGCACGTGGCTCGGCGCGGACGGCGTGGCCGACGCGGCGGGCCAGCCGGGCAGCCTGCCGTTGTTCGCGGCGAACTTCGAGGCGGGAGTCGATAGCTTCACGACGCCCGGCGCAGGAAACCTCTGGCACCGCACGGCGCGGCACGGCATCGAGCCGGGCCATCCGTCGGCCACGAGCTTCTACTACGGACGCGGCGAATCGATCTCGCTTGCCGGCAATTACAACACGGGCGGCGCGAACGGCGGGGCCGTGAACGGCGATCTGATCAGTCCGGCCGTTGACTTGAGCGGCGTCGCGCAGGCGATCACGCTGTCGTTCAATTACCTGCTTCAGACCGACAACGAGCCGGCGATCCCGCCGCTCGGTGACTTCGCCCAAGTGCTCGCGCGCCCGGATGCGAGCAGCCTGTTCACAGTCGTGGGCACGCTGAGCAACACGGCCGACAAGTGGACGAACCGCGTGTTCGACATTACGGCGTTCGCGGGACTGGCGACACAAGTCGCGTTGCGATTCACGGCCGACGGCGACCGGGACTTCCTGGAAGGCTGGTTCGTGGACGACGTTCGGATTGCGACCGGTGCCGATCGCGCGTTTGCGGTTTCCGACACGAACGGCGCGGCAGGGGCCGCGGCCGCCGGCGATTGGAACGGCATCACGATCAACCGGTTCACCAACGAGCAGCCGGGCGCGGGCAGCGCGATCACGAATGCCGAATTTCGGTTCGCCACGAACGCGGTCACGGTCGATGGACTGCCGCAGACGGCCGCCGGCGAGTTGGTGATTCGCGACAGCCTGTTCGCGGCGAATTCGGGCGTCGGCGTCAACGTGTTGGCGGGCGTGGCGCCGGGCGGCGGGCTGGTGCAGGGCACGAAGATCTTCAATAACGTGTTCGTGGGCAACACGGCCGCGGGCGTGCGCGTGCAAGGGTTCGGAGGCAACCCCGTGCCGGCGGCCGAGATCCTCAACAACACGTTCCACCGTAACGGCATCGGCGTGGACATTGTGGCGGGCGCCGGGCCAACGCTGATGAACAACGTCTTCTCACAGCAATTGACTGCGGGCGTGTCGATCGACGGCGCGTCGGCCGGCCTGCCGGTGCTGGCGTCGAACCTCTACGCCACAGCACCCTACAACAACGCGATCGACGTGCGGCGCGCCGGCCTGCCGATCGCACCGGGCTCGATCGACGCCAACGCGGTACTGGGCAATCCGAGCTACGCGAACGCGCCGGCGGTGCCGGCGTACAACGCGGCCACAGCCAACGCGCTGGACTTCCAATTGACCCGTGCCTCGGCGGGCGTGGACGCGGGCCGCAGCGATCTGCTGGGCCGAGTGGGTCCGCAGTCGATTTTTGGCCCGGCGCTCGACCAGGCTGAAGAGTTCCGCATCGACGATCCGAGCAAGCAGAACCTGGGCACGGGCAGCGTGCCGTTCTTCGACATCGGTGCGTTTGAGACGACCGACTTCGTCGCGCCGTCGATCCCGACCGCGACGCTGCGGCTCGTGCCGGCGCCGTTCACGCCGCTGGGCGACACGGGCATTCAGGGTGACAACAAGACGAACCAGATCCGTCCGGGCTTCGAGGGGTTCGTCCTGGATAACTCGGGCGACGTGGCCGGTCTCACGGTCTGTTTGGACACCGACGGCATCGATTCGCCGCCCGTTTCACCGGACACGTTCGACGACGGTTGCACGACGACCGACGCGCTGGGCTTCTTCCGCCTGTCGCCGCCCGCGTCGTCGCCGCAGATTCCGAACACGCCGGCCCGCACCGTGGCGTTCCGGGTGCTCGACCGGTCGGGCAACGTGGCCACGCAGACGCTGACGATCGCCGTGGACACGGTTCCGCCGACCGTGCTGACGCTCGGGCCGGTCGCACCGCTGACGAATGCCGCCGTGTCGCCGCCGCGCACGAACTTGGCGGTGGCGACGGTGGACGTGCGGTTCTCCGAACGGATCAACACCGCAACGTTTGATCTTGGCGACTTGGCGCTGACGCGCGACGGCACGCCCGCGGTGATTCCGCAGGGCACGGTCACGATCATGCAAGACGCCGTGGACAACACGCTCTATCACATCACGTTGCCGACGAGTGTGACGAGCGCCGATGGCACGTACCAACTGACGATCAGCGGCGCGTGCGCGGGCCCGAACTTGCCGTGCATCCAGGACGAGGCTGGGAACGCGGCGAGCGGCTCGGCCAATACGTCGTGGGTCATGGACACCTTGGCGCCTGCGGCGCCGGTGATCAATTCGATTACGACGGACACGGGCCGGTCCAATTCGGACGAAGTGACCAACGACACGACATTGGTGTTCGCCGGCAACGCCGAGCCGCGTAGCACGGTGACGCTCAGTTGCTCGTGTCTGGCCATGCCGGTGACCGCGGTGACCGGCGTGAGCGGTTCGTGGACGATCGGCGCGCCGAGCGGCCTTGCGATCACCGAAGGCACGCACGATTTCACGGCGACGGCGACCGATCTAGCAGGCAATCTTGGTCCGGTGTCCGCGGTGTTCCGCGTCGTTGTCGATATCACCGCGCCGGCGGCGCCGACCGCGCTCGATTTGAACGCGACCAGCGACTCGGCCGGGCCGAACGGCTCGAATTCCGACAACATCACGAGCGACAACACGCCCACCATCTCCGGCACGGCGGAGCCGAACAGTATCGTGCGGCTCACGTCGAGCATCTCCGGCGCGATCGGTATCGCGACCGCGGACGCAATGACCGGCGCTTGGACAATCACGCCGAGCGTCGCGATCGCCGAAGGCGCTCACTCGATCGCAGCAACCGCCGAAGACGTAGCGGGCAACGTGAGCGCGGCCTCCGCGACGCTCGTGGTCACGGTGGATCGCACCGCGGCCGCGCCGTCCATGCCGGACTTGACGGCGGCCAGCGACTCGGCCGGTCCGACAGGCACGAACGCCGACAACGTCACCCGCATCACGAACCCGAACTTCGACGTCACGACCGCGGAAGTGGGTGCGTTTGTCGAGCTGCTGCGCGACGGCACGGTCGTGGCCACGCGAACCGGTCCGGGCCTGATCCAGGATCCGGGTCCGGTCACGCCCGACGCGGTGTACAGCTATTCCGCGCGGCAGACGGACCTAGCGGGTAACGTCAGTGTCGTCTCGGCCGGTCTCGCCGTGACGATTGACACGACCGCCGCCGCACCCTCGACGCCGGACCTCGTGGCCGCCAGCGACACGGGCGTTTCATCGACGGACAATGAAACATTTGACGACACGCCGACCTTTGGCGGCGCCGCCGAAGCCGGCGCGCGAGTCGAACTGTTCTCGAACGTCGCCGGGTTCGTCGGATTCGCCACCGCGGACGCGTCCGGTAATTACGCGGTCACCACGTCTGACTTGTCCGACGGCGTACACACGATCACGGCGCGAGCGACCGACCCGGCCGGCAACGTGAGCGGCTTTTCCGGCGGCCTGGCGGTCACGATCGACACGGCCCCGCCGGCGCAGGTGCCATCCGCGCCGGACCTCGACCCGGCCAGCGACACCGGATCGTCTAATACCGACAACATTACGAGCGACAACACGCCGACCTTCAACGGTACAATGGGCTCGCCGATGGGCTTTGTGACCTTGTTCGACGGCGCGACGCCGCTCGGCACGTCGCCGGTGAACGCAGCGGGCGACTGGACCTTCACGAGCGGCGTGCTGGCCGACGGCGTGCGGCCGATCACGGCCCGCACGTCGGACGTGGCCGGCAACGTCAGCGGCCCGTCGCCGGTCCTGAACGTGACAATCGACATTCTGGTGAACGCACCGTCCGCGCCGGATCTGACCAGCGATAGCTTCGGCCCGACCGGCACGAACACAGATAACATCACGCGGATCAACATGCCGACGTTCGCGGGCACGGCGGAAGCCAATGCCCGCGTCGAACTTTTCGCCGGGTTGACCTCGCTAGGCTCGAGCTTCGCCGACGCGACTGGCAATTGGGCGCACACGAGCACCGTGGCGCTGGCCGATAACTCGTTTGTCATCACGGCGCAGGCGACGGACGTGGCGGGCAACGTCAGCGTGCTTTCCAGCGGTGTGTCGATCACGATCGACACGACAGTTGCCGCGCCGCCGGCTCCAAACCTGGACACGGCGAGCGATTCGGGCGTGTCAAATTCCGATGACATCACGAGCGACAACACGCCGAGCTTCAGCGGCACCGGCGAGCCGAACACGACGATTACGGTCAGCTCGAACATCGCGGGCGTGCTGGGCACGACGACCGTGACCGCCGGCGGCGTGTGGAATCTCGTCAGCCTGGTGATCGGCGACGGTGCCCATTCGATCACGGCGACGACTACCGACGCGGCGGGCAATGTGAGCGGCGCGTCGGCCGCGCTGGCGGTCACGATCGACACCGGCGCCGCGGCCCCGCCGCTGCCGGACCTCGACCCGGGCAGCGATTCGGGAGTCTCCAACACCGACAACATCACGAACGTCACAACGCCGACCGTGAACGGCACAGCCGAGGCCAACGGCACGGTCACATTCCGCGACGGCGCGACGGTGCTCGGCACGGCCCCGGTGGACACCTCCGGTAACTGGACCTTCACGACGGCGCTGATCGGTCAAGGCTTGCATTCGTTCTCGGTGTTCGTCACGGACGTGGCGGGCAACGTCTCGCCCGTGTCGGCAGCGCTGAACGTTACGATCGACACGACACCGCCGGGCGCCGCCTCGACCCCGGACCTGCTCACGACGAGCGACACCGGCAGTTCGACCACGGACAACATCACGAGCGACACGACGCCGACCCTCCAGGGCACGGCCGAACTGAACGGTTCCGTCACTCTATTCGCGAGCGCTACGATCCTCGGCACGGCCTCGGTCAACGGCGCCGGCGCGTGGACGGTGACAAGCATCACGCTCGCCGACGGCATTTACAGCGTCTTCGCTCGGGCGATGGACGTGGCGGGCAACCTCGCACCCAATTCCGGCGTCCTGTCGCTGGCGATCGACACGACGATCAATCCGCCGTCCGCTCCGGACCTGGATTCGGCGAGCGATACCGGCAGCTCGAATTCGGACAACGTGACGAACGACACAACGCCGGCGTTCAACGGCATCGTCGAAGCGAACAGCCGCGTGGACGTGTTCTCGAGCGTGGCCGGATTCCTCGGCTTCGCGACCGCGAACGCGTCCGGCAACTGGTCGTTCACGAGCCTGCTGCCGCTCGCCGAGGGCATTCACGTGATCACGGCCATGGCGACCGACCCGGCGGGCAACGTGAGCGGGCCGTCGGCCGGATTGACGATGCTGATCGATATCACTCCACCCGCCAACCCGCCGTCGATTCCGGACCTCGACCCGTCGAGCGACACGGGCATGTCGAACACAGACGACGTCACGAGCGACACGACGCCGACCTTATCGGGCATGGCGGAAGCGAACGGGACGGTCCGCGTGTTCGACGGCGCGCTCTCGCTGGGCACGGCGGTCGTGAATGCGACGGGCGGCTGGATCTTCACGCTGAGCGCGAGCACGCTGGCCGACGGCGTTCACGCAATTCGCGCGAACGTGACCGACCTGGCGGGCAACACGAGCGCGTCCTCCGGGTCGCTTTCGGTTCGGGTGGACACGGTGGTCGCCGCGCCGCTGGGCCTCGACCTCGACGCGGCCAGCGATACAGGCGCGTCAAACTCGGACGACATTACGAACGACACGACGCCGACGATCCGGGGAACGGCTGAAGCGAACGGCGTCGTGGAAGTCACGTCGAGCTTGGCGGGCGTGCTCGGCACGGCGCCGGTGGACGTGGTGGGCAATTGGTCGTTCACAAGCGGCGCGCTCATTCAAGGCATGCACGCACTCACGGCCCGCACGACCGACGTGGCGGGAAATCTCAGCGGCATTTCCGCGGCGCTGAATGTGACGATCGACACGACCGCGGCACCCGCGTCGCAGCCGGACCTGGTGGCGACCAGCGATTCGGGCACGTCGGCCACCGACGATCTGACGAACGATAACACGCCAAGCTTCACGGGCGCGGCCGAACCGAACGGCACCGTGCGGTTGGAATCGAACATCGCGGGCGTGCTCGGCACGGCGCCGACGAACGCCGCGGGCGTCTGGCAGTTCACGAGCGGCGCGCTCAGCGACGGCTTGCACAACGTCACGGCCACGACGATCGACGTCGCGGGCAACGTTAGTGCCGCGTCCACGGCGCTCGCGGTGACGATCGATACGACGGCCCAGCCGCCGAGCGGGCTGGACCTCGACTCGCTCAGCGACACGGGTGTCTCGAACATCGACAACATCACGAACAACACGACGCCGACGATCAACGGCACCGCCGAACCGAATTCAACCGTCACCGTGCTCGATGGCGCGACGCCGATCGGGACCGTGCCGGTTGACCCGGGTGGCAACTGGACGATCACGACCGGAGCGCTCAGCTCGACCGTTCATTCGATCACGGCCCGCATCACGGACGCGGCGGGCAACACCAGCAATCTATCGGTCGCACTCGTGATCACGATCGACACGACGCCCCCGGTCGCGCCGCCGACGGCGGATTTGGCTGCGGCGAGCGACAGTGGCGTGCTCAACACGGACAATCTGACGAGTGACTGCACGCCAACCCTAACCGGCACGTCCGAAGTGAACGGCACGGTGACCGTATTCGCGGGCGTCACGAACCTCGGTACGGCGCCGGTGAACGCGGCCGGCGCGTGGACGTTCACCAGCGCGATCTGTCTGACCGACGCGGTTCAAAACATCACCGTACGTGCCAGCGACGTGGCGGGCAACCAGGGTCCTCCTTCCAACCCGCTGCCCGTGACGATCGACACGACGGCCCCGGCGGCGCCGGGCCGGCCCGATCTCACGGCCGCCAGCGATTCCGGCTCGTCGAACACCGACGACGTCACCGCCATCACGACCCCCGTATTCTCCGGCGTGACGGAACCAAACGCGTCGGTCCAAGTCACGTCGAGTATCGCAGGCGTCTTGGGCTCGACGACGGCGAACGCCAGCGGCGCCTGGACATTCACCAGCGCGACACTGACCGACGGCGTGCACAACATCACGGCGACGGCGACCGACCGCGCGGGCAACACGGGCGTCGCGTCGCCACCGCTGGCCGTCACGATCGACACGACGGCGGCGGCGCCGTCCACGCCGGACCTGACGGCAGCGAGCGATACCGGCGATTCGAGCACGGACAACATCACCGGCAACACGACGCCGACTTTCGCCGGGACCGGCGAACAGTTCACGACCGTGACGCTGTTCGCGGGTGCGACCAACATTGGCAACGACGTCGTGAGCGCGGCGGGAATTTGGACGATCACGTCGAACGCCTTGGCCGACGGCACGTATCTGATCGCCGGCCGCACGACGGATACCGCCGGGAACGTGAGCGGCAATTCCAACGTGCTGGTCGTCACGATCGACACGGTGACTCAGATGCCGATCATCACGGGCGTCAGCGAGGACCGCGGCCAGTCGAGCGCCGACCTCGTAACGAACGACTCGCGGCTCTTGTTCTTCGGCACGTCCGAACCGAACAACCGCGTCGAGCTGTTTGAAATCGTGGGTACGACTCCCACGTCGCGCGGCACGACCGTCGCCGACGCGACCGGCGCGTGGGTGGTGGATGCGACGGGAACGCTGCTCGGCGACGGAACGCACACGTTCATTGCACGAGCGACCGACGTGGTGAACAACCCGCCCACGGACTCGGCGCAGGCGATCGTGCGGATCGACTTGATCGCGCCGCTGGCGCCGGCGGCCGGGAACCTCGTGCTGGTGGACGACACGGGAGTGCAAGGCGATCTTCGCACAAACGTTCGCACACCGCGCGTGGCGGGCATGGCGGAGCCGCTGTCGATCGTCGAGATCGTCGATCTCGGCAACAACGTGCTGGGTACGGCCACGGCGGGGGCCAACGGCGCGTTCACCGCGACGATCAATTCGAGCCTGATCGACGGCCAGCAGACGTTCAACATTCGCGCGACGGACGCGGCCGGCAACACCGGCCCGGCCACGCCGTTCACGATCACGGTCGATACGACGCCGCCTCAAGTGCGCGGAGTGACGCCAAACGGACGCGTGCCGTCCGCGACGAATCTGATTGTCGTCAATTTCAATGACGACAACCTGAACAGCACGGCGACCGGCAACATCGCGTTCGGCGGCTCGGTGCTGAATCCGGCGAACTTCTCGCTCGTCGGCGCCGGCGGCGACGGCATCATCGGCAACGGCAACGACCGGCCGTTCGATCTGTCGCGCAGCGTGTTCACGTACGACGCAGCGGCCGATCGGCTGGCGATCGATATTCGCGATCCGATCACCGGCGCGGCGGCCACGATCCCACCCGATACCTATCGTTTCTGGGTGAATGGCACGACGAGCGTGCAGGACATCGCGGGCAACCGCATCTTGGGCGGCGACTTCACGCAAAACTTCATCGTCGATCCGTCGCCGACGATCGTCACGGACATCCGACTGGCCGGCACGACCAAAGTTGTGACGCAGGTGTTCGTCACGTTCAGCCAGCCGCTCGATCCGTCGCGGGCACTGAACAGCCTGAATTACCGGCTGCTCGGAGCCGGCCGCGATAAGGTGCTCGGCACGGGCGACGACACACCGGTGCAACTGGGTGTGCCCGAATACAACGCGGCGTCGCAGACCGTGACGCTGCGAGCGCTGCGTGGATTTACCCAGAAGGGATTCTTCCGGCTGACGATCGACGACGCGCTGACCGATCTGAACGGACTGGCGATCGACGGCGATCGCGACACGGTGCCGGGCGGCGACGTGGACCAGTTGATTGCCCGCTCGCGCAAGAGCATCGCGTACACCGATTCCAACGGCAGCCGCGTAAACCTGACGATCAAGAGCGGATTCATGGAAGTGATTCGCGACATGAACGGCGAAGGCCGGTTCCTAAACCTGTCCGGGACCAAGGCGGGATCGGCTCTTACTGGCTCCGTTTCAGGCGGCGACGGCGTGACACGCTTCGAGCGCGTGACGGGCACGGCGGGCGTGAATCTGGCCGGGTTCCAGCAGCCACCGTTCGTGATCGACGCCCCGATCGCGGCGTCGGTAATCGACCGCATTCTTGACGATGGCGAGTCGGCCGCCGACTTGCTGGCGGTAGAGATCGCGAGCCGCGGGATGCGGAACCGTTAACAGTCCGAAGCGTGTCGGGGACGAGTGAAGGAGCGATGAAAGCGAAAATGACGGCATACGCGTTGCATTAATTGACGGTTTCGCTTTTAGATCAATCCGCGAAGTAGCAACGCGGGTTGTTGATTGCAAACGAGATTAGCGAGATGGTGTCGCAATCATTCCTGCCGGATGGGCCGCGTTCGCAACAGAGTGTGAGGCTTTTTGTCAACACGGCCACAACGTCAAGGGGGGGATTGCATGGTTCGAGAGGTTCAATTGGTCGAGCGGGGTCGCCCGGTTTACCGGATAGTTCGGAACTAGACCACGAGTTCGCGAGAAAGTCCTTGAAAGAGGTTTGATCTCATGAAGATGACTCCGGAGATCGGTCGTCGATCAGGTCGTAGAGGCGAGGGGCCGCAGCGTGCGATCCCTCGACGCGGGTTGAGGCCGCGGTTGCAATTGGAACAACTCGAAGAGCGCATGCTGCTGGCGACCCAGTTGTTCGCCGACGCCCGAGACATTGTGCCCGACGACACAGTGAACTGCGGCCCGACTGCGGGAACGTTGGACAACCCATTCAATAACATTCAGGACGCGTTGACGTGCGCGGACCAGCGGGCAACCGAAATCGACCAATTCGAGGTGGTTGCGCTGGGCAACCGGCCGTCGAATCCGCGGCTGCACCGGCCGTACGTGATCGGCTTCCAAGGCGCGGAGCGAGTTGTCGTGCCGCACGACACCCGGCTGCGTTTCTTGCCGCTCCAGCGACTCGATACGAACGGCAACGGTATCTTTGAATTCGGCGAGCTCGACACGACCGGCCCAGCGGGCTCGCCGGATGGTGTGCTTGACGAGCGAGACCTCGTCAGTCCTGCGCCGATCATGGTCAAGTCATTTCAGGGGCTGATCGAACTGGCCGATCCCAACTCGTCCATTTCAGTGGACGGCACGGGACAGGCAAATCAGCGGATTCTGTTCACGTCGCTGCGCGACGACACGGGCTTCGACGGGATCAAGAACACGTCTGACGACCTGGACACGAATCAGGACGGCACATTGACGCGGCCGCGCGCGGAAGACTGGTCGGGCATTTTCATGCGCCCGGCGAGCGACAGCGAAGCGTCGGCAGTTTTGTACGTCACGTTTCGTTACGGCGGCGGCAAGTTCATTCATCCGGAATTGGGCGAGCGCGCGTTTAGCCCGATCACGCTGGAAGACTCGCGGCCGGTCATTGCGAACAACTACTTTACGAACAACGGCCAGGCGGCGATCTCGGCGGACATCTTTGACGCGAACGGCGACGGATTGAATTCGTTCTCGTTCTCGCTCGATCAGCCGGGTGGCCCGGCGGCAAGTCCCGGCGGGCAGGCGGGCGTCCTACTCGTCGGCAACCGGTTCGGAACGCTTGCCGATGAAGATCGCAACGGCAACGGCGTCGTGGATCCGGGCGAAGACCGCAACGACGATCGCGTGCTCGGCCTGGGCAACAGCTTGAACGCGCTCTTCGTGCAATTGCGGCCCAGCGACGTGCTCACGCACGACGCAGCGTTCGATGACGCCGACATCGTCCACGTGCTGACGGAACACCTGCCGATTCAGAACCTGGTCACGCTCACGATCGAATCGGGCGTGGTGGTGAAATCGCGGCTATCCAACATCGAGGTGCGGGACGCCGCGCGGTTAATCGTGAACGGCACGGCGCAGCGCCCCGTGGTGTTCACCAGCACGCAGGATGATTTCGTCGGCGCCGGTTTCGACATTGCCGGCAACGTGGTGACCGACACCGACAACGACGGCATCAACCAGAACGAGGACTTCAACGTCAACGGCATGCTGGACGCGGGCGAAGACTTGACCGGCGACGGTGTGCTCACGATTCGCGGCAACGTCGCGCGCTCGGGCGCGCCCGGTCAGTGGGGCGGTCTGATCTTCGAGCAAGGCAGCGGCGACCCGAACAACGACGATCGGCTGCGACTTTCGGAAGACGTGAACAATAACGGCCTGCTCGATCCCGGCGAGGATTTGAACGGCGACGGCCTGCTGCAGCCGGCCGAGGACGTGAATCAGAACGGGGTGCTCGATTCGAGTGAGGACAGGAATGCGGACGGCGTGCTGGACGCCGGTGAGGTTTCGTCAAGTGTGAACTTCGCGGAAATCCGTTTCGCCGGCGGTGTAGTGCCGCACAGCGGCTCGTTCCGCCGGTTTGCGCCGATCGACGTGGGGTTTGACCTGAGCCAAACGGGCAACGGCGGCGACACGTTTGTCACCGTGTCGAACAGCCGGATCACCAACAACTTCGGTCCGGCGATTCTGATCGATTCCGCTGGCGCGAATCATGCCCAGGTGGACATCTTCCGGAACGACATTGGGTTTACGAGTCCTGGTTTTGATGATCCGTTTTGCCGGCCGCCGCTCGCGGGCGCGTCGTGCCCCGGATTCCCCGTGACGGGCACGCGCGGATCGGCCATCTCGATCGATCTGGATTCGCTTGAAATCGACGCGCTGACGGGCCGCAACCCGTTCATTCGCGAGAACCGGCTCGACCGCAATGGCTTCAACGGTCTCGAAATCCGTTCGGACACGAATACCGTCAGCAGCGACACGATCTTCGACGATTTCGACATCGCGCACATCTTGCAGCGATCTGTGGACATCGGATCGGCGACGACCGACGTCTTGCTCACCGTTCGTTCCGAAGATCCGGCGCCGATCGCCGTGGCCAGCGGCGACTTCGATCGGAACGGCACGCAAGACCTAGTGGTGCTGAATTCGGCTGCCGACAGCGTGTCGATTTTGCGTGGCACCGGGGCGGGTATCTTCGATCAGCGGACTACGTTCACGACGCGGACGGATTTTGGCGTCACCAGCGAGCCGCGCGGCATGACGGTGGGCCAGTTCAACGACGACAACCGCGACGGATTTGTCAATGACGGCGATTTCCTCGACGTGGCCGTAGCCAACTTCGGGTCCGGCGACGTGGCCGTGCTCTTCGGGGACGGCCAGGGACGGCTCGGACCCGCCGAAAGCATCGCCGTGTCGATCCCCGCGCAATTGCAAACGATGTTCAGCGAGGACTTGAACTTCGACGGCGTCTTCAACAACGGCAGCAGTCCGGCACAGCCGTTTTTGAACGAGGTCGCGGACAATGTGGACTACGACCGCGACGGCATGATCTCCAATACGATGGTCAGCGAGGACCTGAACTTCGACGGCCAGCCGCAGTTCAACAACGACCTCGTGTTCAGCGCCGTGACTACTGGCGTGCTGGGCAATTCGATCAGCGTGGCATACGGCATCGGCACGACGAGCGACCTGTCGATCAACATCAGCGCGACGCAGGCGACGCTGTCGGTAAGCTTCCCGGACTCCAACGGCGTCGGTGCGGCGTGCCACGACGGCATCGTGTTTCGGGCGACGCAGCCGCAGCAGGGGATTCCGCCGCGCATCGACTTGCTGGGCCGGCTCGGCAACGAAATCTCGATCGAGTACGTGCGCGCTCGGCCGCTGCTGCCGACCACGGTCGAGGTGAACAGCCCGAAGATCACGGTGTCGCTGCGCACCGATCTGGACGGGAACATTCAAGCGAACGCCGACGAGATTCGCACGGCGTTTATGCAAAGTGGTCAGACGCTGGTGAGTGTGAATCCCGATCCGGCGTGCCCGGTCGAAATGGGCGAGTTGGCCGGCGAGTTTGTGCGAACTGCCATGAGCGGCGGTACGGACATGGTTGCAATCGTGCTCGCGATCGAGGACGGCACCGCGGGGAGCGGTCAGCCGGTCGGCGCTGTGATCACTACGGCTGCCGACATCCAGCGCGCGGTCAACGACGTGGCCGGCCTGTTCCTTTCCGCGTCGCTCGCGCCGGGAAACGACGGCACCGGATTCGTGGACACGCTGCCGCCCACCTTCTTGTCGGGCGGCATCAGTCCGACGGGTGTGACGGCGATCGTGAGCGGCGATTTCAATGGCGACGGGTTCCTCGACCTGGCCACGGCCAACGCGTTGAGCAGCGACGTGTCGATCCTGGACAACCAGGGGACGCTGGTGCGCGTTCACGTCGCGACCGGCCGATTCGGCGATCCCGTCAGCACGGCCGCGCAGGTGTTAGCGCGGATCAATAACGAGACGTCGCTTCAGAACCTGATCACAGCGCAACTGACTCCGCAGGATTCCGGCGCCCCGAATGCCGGCTCGGCGACGATCGCGGGCTTTTCGGCGACGCCGTTGCGCGGAGGCAGCGAGAACGGCGGCCCGATGATGGCTCCGACGCGCGCGAGCCGCCAGTTCGCATTCGGTGGTCAGAACAACGACCTGCTCGTCAGCGCCCGCAACGACGGCATCCAGGGGAACGGCATTCGCGTCGAATTCGTGGTGGGCGGATTGCTCACGCCGCTCACGATTGAAGTCTTCAATGACGGCGGATTCGTGAGCCGGCCCACGCCGCTGGCGCTGAACGCGGGTGAGACGCCCGTCGCATTGGCCGTGGCCGATTTCAACATGGATGGAAACGATGACTTGGCCGTGGCCGGCCGAGAATCGGGCAACCTCGCCGTTATACTGGCCGACGGCGCTGGCGGGTTCGCCGTGCCGCAGTACTCATCGACCGGCCACCCGTCGCCCGTCTCGCTCGTCGCCGCGGAACTCGACGGTCAGCCGGGGGCGGACATCGCCGTCGCCAATCGCGGCAATCGGTCGGGCCTCGATCGCATTTCGATCTTCCGCAACGACGGCGCGGGCGCGTTCGCCGCGGCGCTGCTCGTGCCGGTCGGCGACGAGCCGTCCGGTATCGCCGCGGGCGACTTCGATCGCGACGGCAATTTCGACTTGGTCGTGTCGAATGCTCTGGGCAACTCGGTGTCGATGCTCATCAACGGCGGCGTGGCGGCCGACGGCACGCTGAGCTTCACTTCGCCGGTCGAAGCCGCGCGCGTCGGGCTGTCCCCGCAAGGCATTCACGTCGCCAAGCTTCAAGCGAACGGCCTCGACGACGTGGTGACGGCGAACATCGAATCGAACGACTTGAGCGTGCTCTTCGGCACGGGCGACATCGTGCTTCACAGCGCGCTGGCCGTGGCGACCGGTCCCGATTCGCCGGCCGTGAAGGCGATCAACCTAGACGGCAACCCGACGTTCCTCACCGTGCAAGGCCAGTCCGATTCGCTCGGCTCACGGATTCACGTGGAAGGTCGCGCGAACAATCCGGTTCAGTTCACGTCGCTCCGTGACGACGCGGTCGCGCGCGGCCTCAATTTCTCGAACCAGCCGCAGGGCGACACGAACAACGACGGCGCGCCGCCGGTGCCGCAAACGATTCGCGGCCCGCTGCCGGGCGACTGGGGCGGCCTGCGCGTGAACGCGTTCGCCAATGACCTGTTCTACGGCGAAGACGATCCGCGCAACGGCTACCATGTGATCCACACCGAATTTCACTTTGCGCAGACGTCGTTGTCGGTCGCCGGGATGCCGCGGCACTCGCCTCTATTGGTCGACTCGGGCGATCACGAAGGCGGGAGTGCGTCCAATTTGAACGATGCGCCAGCGACAAATCGGCTCGTCGCCACTGCTCAAGCCGTACCACTTTTCGGTTCCGCTCAATCGCCTGAGCAGGTCTTGCAACAATTCCAGTCGTCTGTAAACAACGTCGCGCGAGCGGGGTCTGCGGCTGGATTTGTCAGCCGAGAAGGTGATACGGATGTCTTCCAGTTCAACGGGTCAGATACGATCGATGTGGATGGGACGACAACACTGAACGCCTTTGTTGCTGTCTTTAGGCGCACTTTCGTTCCGCTCCTTGATTCGGGCAGTGCTGGTCCCAACTTTGGGTTCCGAGATGTGCTCGTTGCGTTTGCTGACTCAAACTCAGGTGTGCTCGACCCGTACTTGGGCAATGCTGCCGAGCCATTTTTGGCTGACGTCAACACAGCGTTTGACCGCGTGGTCGTATCGAGTTCCCAGTGGGAACCGGCCTTCCTCAATCAGACGGTGTTCCGTGGCGGACCCCGATTTGAAGACCCGCGAGTCACAGAGCGGTTCGCCGGAACGTCCATCATCGGCTCTGCCTTCTTCCCGTTCAGCATCGATCCAGGCGGTTGCGGGAACAATTGTGATTCGTTCGGAACAGCCGACGTGTACCGGCTTGATCCTCGGCCCGACGGTGGATTCAATGTGACCATTCTCACGATTCCGCCCGGCTTCGGCACATTCTCAGGGCGGTCCGCGTGCGCAGTTGAGGAAGCGCGAACAGACGACGTCACTCCTTCTCCGATTTACTTTTCGTGCGATGGAGCCTATTTCGACACTGCACCCGGCGTTCCTGATTCACAAGGTCAATACACGCTCGAAGTGCGCGAACAAATCCGCGACCAGCAGATCGCGCCGCCAGTGTCAAACGTTGTGGCACCGAATCAGATTCCCGGCCAGGACATGGCTGCGCTCAGCGCGCGGCACCCAGATCCGGACCCGCGCATTACACTCGTGACGGACGGCGTGGGCTCAGTGTACACCGTCAACGAGAGCAATGGCGCGCGAGTGCAGATCGCGATCGGTCTTGCTGGGCCGACGAGCATCGTGCGGGCAAACGGGCGCGTGCTCGTGAGTGAGATCGGTGATCAGATGATGCCGGGCAGCGGTGAGGTCACGGACATCAGCGCGGCGGTTGAGTGCTACATTCGTAGCGTCACGGTTCCGACTCCGCAGCCGATTCCGCCGAATCCGAATTGTTTTGTGAGCGATGCGTCGGGCAATCCGCTGGCGGTCACGCTGCCGATCGACTACAGCGCCGGCGGCAACCGCGCCGTGTACGCTGGTGGACTTACGCAACCGCGCGGCATGACCGTCGTGCCAAAGGAAGTTGCCGGCGGCGACTTCGACATCGTGCTGGTGGCGCACGATCCCGATGACCGCGACCCCGCGACGGTGGGGTTGCGCGGCAGCGTGGCCCGACTCGCGGACGCACCAGGCGGTGCATTCGTCGACCTGGCGACGGGGGTGGGCAACGTGTGGGATCTGGCGGCGACTTCGCTCGGCGTGGTGTACATTTCGCGCGGCCCGCAGGACGCCATGCTCACCAACGACGCGACGGGCGAAGTGTTTCGCCGCCGCATCACCGGCACGGGCGTGACCGGCCTCGTCGATAACGACGCCGGCCGGCCGTTCGCCACGGGCCTGACCCTCACGCTCGATCCGAACACGGCCGACACCTTCGACGACCGGCGGCTCACGCTGGCGGTCGATCCGTTGCAGGATTCGATCCCGCTCAACGACGCGTTCAACGACGTCTATGCCGTCGGCCGCAACCGTTGTGTCGCGGGCGGGCCGATCTCCGGGTCGATCACGAAGATCATCACCGGTGGCGACTTCACGACGCAACTCGGATTCGTCTGCGGTCTGAACGGCCCGACGTTCGCCACGTTCGACACGGCCGGGCACCTGATCGTGTCGCAGGCCAACACGATCATCGACGTCTCGACCGGCAGTTCGGCCCTGCCCGGCACGCAAATCGTCCACCAGGGCGTGGACGTGAATAACAATCGCGTGGTCGAGGCGAACGAGTTTATTGCGACGCCGCAGGACATTCTCGTGTACCACTTCCGCGCGGCGGACGCAGGCGATCCGAGTTCGCGCGGTCGACCGCAGGGCGACCAACTCGCCATTACGAACAACGCGTTTCTCGATCAGCGCGACGTGGGCCTGAACCTGTTTTATCCCGATCGCGTCGGCGCGACCGGCCGCGACTTGGTGCCCGGCGCGCTGCGCAATGTGCCGAACAATCCGGCCGGCGCCGCGGGCAACGAACTTGTGCCGGGACTGAGCATTCAGAACAACCGGTTCGCCAACACGCTGGCCGACGGCAACGGCAGCATTCGCGACCAGAACAGCGATCTGGTCATCGACAACCCGGCCGAGATCCAGCAGACGGTCGGCTTGCGGATCGAGGGACTGAATCGCAACGTGTCGTATAACGCGGCGCGGAACCTGGTCGCCGGCGCGAACCTGGAAGCGTTGCCGCCCGTGTTCTACCACGAGATTGTGAACAACACGTTCAGCCTGTTGGGCACGGATGTGCGACTGCTCAATCGCAGTTGGCCTTCCGCGTACAACAACGTGTTCGCGTTCGATCATTTTTCGACGACCGGCTTGGCACCAGTGTCGATCGACGCCGACTTCGCCGGCAACCCACTGGTAGCAGTGGACACGACGCTCACCGTGCCGGCGACGCCGCCGATCGACAACGCGCCGGTGTTTGGGTTCAACTTGTACTACTTCCAGAACATCTCGGCCGCGGCGAGTGTGCGGATTCCGGGCGGCAGCGCGTTCAATCCGTTCCGCGAAGGGGACGTGATCGACGTGGATCCGGGCTTTCTCGATTCGGCGCAGGACAATCTGAACGTGGGGGCAATGTCGCCATCGGTGGACCGCGCGCTGTCGAATGCTCAGGATCGCGATCAGCTTCGCCGCGCCCGCCGTGCCGCGGGACTGGCGGCGGCCGACCTGCTCGCGCCGATGTTCGACGCGAACGAGGCGCTGCGCATCGATGATCCGCTCGTGCCCAATCTCGGCCGCGGCGTGAATCCGTTCCTCGACGTCGGCGGCCTGGAACTGACCGACTTCGAAGCGCCGACCGTGACCGTGGAACTCGCTCGGCAGGGATGCGACCCGGCCAGTCCGCTCAATTTCAACGCCGGCACGCCGGACTCGAACGTCACCAACAACCGTAGGCCGTTCTTGTGCGGCGTCGTGTCCGACAACTCGGGCCGGATCGCCAACCGCACCGTACAAGTCACCGTGACGGGCGCGAACGGGACGTCGTCGGGGGCTGACTTGACCGATCAGATTGGCAACTACAACGCTCAGGTTGCGCAGCCGCTCGCCGACGGCGTCTACACGGTGACGGCGCGGGTGCTTGACGAAGTGGGCAATGAAGCGGTGACGACGACGCAGATTGTGATTGATAACGCGCCGCCGCAGGTCGCGTTCTTCACGCTGGGCGCGGCGGCCGTAACGATCTTTTTCTCAGAAGACCTCGATCCGTCGCGCGCGCTGGACTCGCAGAACTACCTGCTTTGCCAAGTGGTTACGGTGATGCCGCGTATGTGCACGGCCATCACGCTCGATACGCCCAACTCGCTGATTCGCACGTTCGGCGCCAGTCAGATCAAGTTCACGCCCAACGCGACGCGCAGTTTCGGTCGGATTCGCGTGCGGTTTTTCCGTTCGTTGGACGCCGCCAATAATCCGCTGCCGAACCAGTCGTTGTTCGTCTCCGTGACCGGCGCCGACATTTCCGTCCGGCTGGCGACTGGCGCCGGCGGCGCGGTCACTAGCACGGTGCAGGAAGTGACCGATCTGCTCAACGCGATGGGCGGCGCTGCGGCCCAATTGCTCAGTGCGGCCGTGACGGGACCCGGCAACGACGTGGCGACTGAATTTCAATTTGTGTCCATCGGCGGCGGCGACAATGCGACCGTTGTGCTGCCGGTCATCGGCGGACCGCTCGCCGTCGGCAGCGAGTTCCAACTGACCGTCAATGGCACCGCGGCCAACCAGAACACGCTGACAGATACAAGCACGACTCCGCCAACGATCGGCGTCGCCGGCTTGACCGACGAGGCTAGCAACCTGCTCGACGCCGAGTTTGACGAGGACGTTGATTTCGATGGAGTGCGCGACGATAGCGAAGATCTCGACAACGACGGCGCGCTCGACGCGGGCGAAGACGAGAACAACAACCAATTCCTCGATTCTGTGGAGGACCGGGACGGCGACATGGTGCTCGATCCGGGAGCCTTCCTGTCCGGCGACAGCACATCGGGCGGTCTGTTCGTGGGCACCGCGATGCGCTTGGCGAACCCGATCGCGCCGGTGATCGCTCAGTTCCGCTTGGCGGATTCGAGCGACGACAGCGTGGGTATTCCGAACGACGGCACGACGAACGAAGCGTTGCCGACGTTCGAGGGGCTTGTCAGCAAGTGCAACATTCTGGTGCGCCTCGACGTGGATGGCGACGGATTCGACGACGGATTCGCGATCAGCGACACGCCCGACCCGATGACTTGTCCGAGCATGCCCGGCCCGTTCTCGTTCCGGATCACGAGCCGCACGGCGCTGGCGGACACGGACTTCGCCGCGCTGCCGGTGCGCGTGCAGGCGCTGGACCGGGCGGCGGTTGAAAGCGTCGCGAACTCGCTGAGCACGACGACGGTGACGGTGGACCGCGAGTTTCCGCGCGTCGTGTCGGTCACGCCGAACGGCGGCGTGACTGGGTTCGTCCAAGAAGTCGTACTGACGTTCAATGAGGAGCTGGATCCCGCCGTCGCGGAAGAAATGAGCCGGTACTCGCTGACGGGGCTGGCCAGCGGCGATCAAACGGCGAAGATATTGAGTGCGAGCTATTCGAGCGGGCGGCTGTTCGGGGTCCAGGGTGCGAACATCGTTGAGATTGATTCGGCGACGGGCGCGATGATTCCAGGCAGTTCGTTCGTTGCCCCGGTGCCGCCGGGCCCGCCGGTGGACGCGACGCGGCACGGGCTCGCGTTTGACGGGACCAACTTGTACTACCTGCCGGGCGGCTCGCGGCGCCTCTTTCAGTTGAACCCGTCGGGCGGCGCGGTGATCAGCATGGCGGACATCGTCGGCGGGTCAGGCGACTTTCGTGGTCTGGCGGCGAACGGCGGTCTGGTGTACGTGCTCGACGCGACGGAGGACCGGATTCGCGGGTTCGCGCCCGGCTCGGTAAGCGCGAGTGTGACGCTGGACTTCTCGGCGGCCAGCGCGCGGCCGATCGACTTGCTCGACGGCCTTGCGGCGGCGCCGTCGGTGAACGCCGTCACGCCCGGCGCGCCGGCGATCAACACGATGTTCGTGACCGGCGTGGCGGGCATGGGTCCGCAGGAGATTTTTGAGATCGACCCCACCTCGGCGTCGGTTGAGCGATCGTTCGCCGCGTCGGCTGGCTACGAAGAACTCGATCCCGCTACGATCGCCGACGCGACGACGACGACCTCCACAATTTCCGTCGCGGACTCGTTCCGTATCGCCGACCTGAACGTGACGCTCGACGTCGATCATCCGAACGTGGGCGAGTTGACGATCGTGCTGCGTCACGTGCCGAGCGGGACGACGGTCGTGCTGCTGGCCGGCGGGACTACGGCGGGCAGCGAATTTCAGGACACGACGTTCGACGACGAAGCCGCGACGGCAATCACGCTCGGCGCGCCGCCGTACAACGATGCATTCCTCCCCGTGACCCCGCTCAACGCCCTCGACGGGTTGAATTCATCCGGTGACTGGTCGCTTGAGATCACCGACAGCGGCGGCAGCACGGTAGCCGGCACGCTCAATCATTGGTCGCTCGCATTCACACTGCAACCGGTGTCGGCCGGCTCGATGACGGGCGAGCGCATCACGGGCCTCGCATCTGTCGGCGGCCGCATCTTCGCATCGTCGGCCGGTTCGACACAACTGCTAGTTCTCGATCGGCGCGGCGAGTTGGAAAAGACCGCGGCGGCGTTCGCTACGTCGGCGCTCGGCGGCGACGGACTGAGCACTGTCACGCTTCAGGTGGCCAAGCTCTTCCAGGACACCTACACGCTCACGATGGAATCGGGCGATCTGGTGTCCGAGGACTTGAACGGCGACATGGTGTTCAATAACGGACCCGGCAACGCCAACTTGCTCGACGAAGTGGCGGACGGCACGGACTACAGCGGCGACGGCCTGCTCGTGAACTTCCGGATCAGTGAGGACTTGAACGGCAACGGTCTCTTCAACGACGGCGTCGCCAATCCACGGCTCAACGAAGTGCTCGACGGTCGCGACTACAACTTCGACGGCGACATGGTCGATACGCAAGTCACGGAAGACTTGAACGCCGACATGACGTTTAACAACGGGTCCGGACCGCTCAATCCGCTGCTGGACGAAATCGCCGACGGCGTGGACTACAACCGCGACGGCCTCACGCGGAACTTCCTCATCAGCGAAGACCTGAACGGGGACGGCAATTTCAATGACGGCGTGAGTTCGCCGATCCTGAACGAACGGATCGACGGCGTGGACTACGACCGCGACGGCGACCGCTTCACCGGCGTAGACCGCGCGGGCAACGCGCTGGACGGCCTGTTCCCCGGAGTCCTGAACACCAACGTGCTGCCGCGGACGCCGCTTCAGTTTCCATCCGGCGACGGCAGCGGGCAAACCGCCTTCGTGTTTACGAACGGCTTTTCGACCGCGAAGCTCGCGGCGCCATCGGTAGTGGACGTCACCGTGTCCGGAACGGGCCTGACGGTGACGTTTGACGAGGCGATCGCGCCGGCGACGATCGTGAGCACGCTCAATTCGCAGTGTGTGGCGCAGAGTCCCGCGGCGATCACGGTCGCCATCGACGACAGCCTGGACGCCGTATTCGGCAACGCCGACGATACGCTGCTGAGCACGATGGCGACGCTCAACGCGCAGGGCACCGTGCTCACGATAAGCTTGGCGAACTGCGCGGTGCCCGCTCCGGTGATTGCTGCGGACCATTTCTATCGTCTGCGCATTCGCGGCACCGGAGCCAATCCGGTTGCCGACCCGCAACTGACTCCGCTCGACGGCGAAATGTTCGAGGACTTGAACGGCAACGGCGTGCGCGACGCGGCGACGGAGCCGGATCGTAACAATAACGGCGTGCTGGACACGTTCCAATTCCCGTCGGGCAACGGCGTGGCGGGCGGCGATTTCGCGCTCAACTTCGCGTTTGTGACCGGCATATTCGTGGACGCAACCGACGGCGTGTCGGACTTCTCCGCGGGCACGTCGTTCGCCGCAAACGCCGGCAACTTGCTGACGAACCCGTTCAACACGATTCAAGACGCGCTGCGGTTCGCCGAAATCCAGGCGGCGAAATCGAGCGTGGGGCGTGCGGACGTCATTGTGCTCGGCAACAATAGCGCAACCGCCCCGAACGTGTACCGGGTCGGCACGGACGCCCCCGGCGTCGCCGACCCTTCCGAGCAAGTGATCGTGCCCGACGACGTCCGGCTCGTCTTTCGGCCGCTTGCCCGCGACCTCGTGACGCCGGCCCCGATCACGGTCAAGCTGTTCGACAGTTTGATTGACGTGTCCGGCGTGAACGCGGCGCTGCGGGTCGAGCGGCCCAATCCAGCCGACGCCACGCGCCGTGTGGTCTTCACGTCGCTGCGCGACGATACCGGCCTGGACGGCATTGCACTCACGGCCGACGACCTCGATTCGAACGGCGACGACCCGGAGACGCTCCCGTCCAAAGAAGACTGGGCCGGTATCCTGTTCGGTCCCAACGCCGACAGCGAAAACTCGCGAATCATCGATAGCATCTTCCGGTTTGGCGGCGGCGAGTTTGACCACGCAACGCTCGGACTGCACGCATTCAGCCCGATCCAACTGCACGACGCGCGGCCAGAGATTCGCGACAACTTATTCATTCGCAACGGCCAGGCCGCCATCGCGGCCGATCTGGCGTCCTTCCGCACCGTGACCACAACGGCCGGCGGAACGATCACCGGCACCCGCATCGGAACCAACACGTACGAGGACTCGAGCATCAACGGATTGCTCGTATTGATTCAGCCTGGCGAGCAGGCGGCGAACGGCATCGCGTTTGACGACAGCGAGATCGTCCACGTGCTGACGCAGAATCTTGCGCTCACCGGCGCGCCGGTTCCGCTAACGATCGGCGCCGGCACGACAATCAAACTGTTCAACAGTTTCATTTCGGTGGGCGCCGGCAGTTCCGTGGTGGCGCGCGGGACGGCGACCAATCCGATCATCATCACTTCCACGCGCGACGACTCGGTCGGCGCGGGTCGGACGCTCGCGGGCGAGAACTTGGTAGTCGCCCTGGCGCCGGGCAACGATGGAACAGGTCTCGTCGCGGCGCTGCCGCTTACGTCACTTGCAGGCGGAAGCGATGGCCCGCCCCCGGTCGCCGCCACGCTGACGACGACATTCGCCGGCGCGAACAACGACCTCGTGTTTGCGGCGCGCACGCCGGGCGCCGCCGGCAATTCGATTCGTGTCCGGTTCGCTGTGGCGGGCAACAACTCGCCACTGGGCCTTGTCGTGAACGGCAGCGACTTCATCGTCAACCTGGCGACCGGCGCGACCGGCGCGGCGACGAGCACGGCGGTGGACATTTCGAACCTTTTCCGCGCCGTGCAGCTTGATACGAACAACGATGGCTCGGCGACGACTCGTGCCGCGGGCAACTACGGCGGCATTGAGTTCCTTGCCAATTCCGCCGGCGCGCTCGAACAAGTCGTGATTGGCTTCGGCGGCGGCACGGTGCCCGTGACCGGCGGCAACCCGCGGCCGGTCAATCTCCTTGATATCGGTCCGGCGGCACGCGTGGAAATCCTTTCGAGTGACATTCACGACGCGCTTGGGCCGGGCGTCTTCGTGACCTCCACCGCTCCGACCATCTTTAACAACCAAATTCGCAATCTGATGGTCGATCCGACAGACGGCACCCGCGTGCCGGCTGCGATTTCCGTCAGCCCGGACGTGCTCGGCGACGGTCCCGACAATCAGGATGTGCTTACCCACGGCGCGAACGCGTTCATTCGGCGCAATCTGATCTCGACGACGCTCGTGCAAGATCCGCTCAATCCGATGATCAGCGGCATGGAGATCCGTGCGGGCAACCTCGTCACGGCGGGCCGGTGGGACGATGGCGACATCACGCACGTGCTACGCGGCAGGGTACAGATTGCCGCGGGCGGTGCGGCCGCCGGCACGCTCGTCGTGCAACCGGGCATCGTGGCGAAGGTACTCGGTCCGGCGGCCGGCATCACCGTCGCCGTGGACAACCCACTTTCGCGGACTGCGATCCGAATCGGATCGAACGATGCGAATCCCGCAACGCCCGAACCCCGCGCCGTGTTCACGTCGCTGCACGACGATAATATCGTCGTCACCGGCACGTGGCTCGGAATCGACGGAGTGGTCAACGATACAACGCACCTCATCGCCGACTTCGAAACCGGCGCGAACGGGTTCACGCCAGACACCACCGTGCCCGGCGCTGGAAATCTCTGGCACCGAACGGCGCGGCGCGGCAATGATCCGGGGCACTCTTCGACCACAAGTTACTACTACGGCCGCAACGAAACGGTGGCGGTTGCCGGCAACTACGCCACGGCGGGGCCGAATACGGGTACGCTTACGAGCCCGGCCATCGCGCTGGCCAGCGTGCGCGGTGCGATTGCCCTCACGTTTAATTACCTGCTGCAGACGGACGCAATCGGCGACGTGGCCGAGCTGCTCGCGCGGCGCGACGCCGCCAGCCCGTTCCAGGTCATTGCCACGCTGGCCAATACGGGCACGACGTTTGTTTCGCAGACCGTTGACCTCACGACGTTCGCGAGTGCCCAGACTCAAGTCCAATTCCGCCTGACCGCGGACGGCGTGAACGACTACGTCGAAGGATTCTTCGTCGACGACGTGCGCGTGTTCTCTGGCGCGGATACGCCGTTCAGCTTGGCCAACGCGGACAACGACTTTACGCAGCCGCTGGCCGGCGACTGGGACGGTATCCTGATCAACGCTTTCACAAACGAACAGGCGGCGACCGGCAGCGCGGTGACAAATTCGGACTTCCGATTCGGCACGAACGCGATCACGATCGTTGGGCTGCCGCAGACCGGGCCGCTCATTAGCGGCAATCCGGCGACGCCGCAGGGCCAATTGGTGATTCGCGACAGCATGTTCGCGGTAAACCAGCAGAGTGGCGTGACGATTTTGCCGAGTGCCGTGATCCCCGGCCCGCAACGACTGTTGCCCGGCGCGAGGATTGAAAACAACGTGTTCGTGGGCACCGAAGCGGTCGGGCTGGTCATTCAGGGCAGCACGCGCGCGACCGATCCGATTCAGTCCGTCGAGGTGATCAATAACACGTTCCATCGGAACGACGTGGGCGTGGACATCTCGAACTTTAGCGGCCCGACGCTGCTCAACAACATCTTCTCGCAACAGATCACGTCGGGCGTCGAGATCGACAACACGTCGAACAATCTGCGTCTCAGCGGCCCGCGCGGCCCAGTGCTGAATTCCAATCTGTTCGCGACCGGCGCGCTGTTTAACACGGCGGACATCACGATCACTGGTCTACCGGTAGTAGTGGGTACGGTTGATTCAAGGCCGGTATTCGGCGCGCCGAGTTTCGTGAGCGTGAGTGCGGCCTACAACGCGAATACTGCCGTGGCGCGTGACTTCGAACTGACTCGCGTGTCGGCGGCCGGGGACGCGGCGCGTAGTGACCTGCCTGGCCGCGTGACTCCGGCGTCGATCCTCGCCCCGACCCGCGACCAGGGCGAACAATTCCGCATCGACGATCCGCTAAAGCCAAACCTCGGCGCGGGCACGACACCGTTTTACGACATTGGTGCGTTTGAGTTGTCCGATTTCGTCGCCCCGTTTGTGACGTCGCTGCGGCTCGTGCCGGCGCCGCTGATGCCGCTCGGCGACACCGGCATCCAAGCCGACAACAAGACGAACCAGACGCGGCCCGGCTTCGAGGGCACCGTGGGCGACAATTCCCAGGACCTCGGCGGCCTGCAAGTCTGCCTCGACGTGGACGGCGTCGATTCGGCGCCCGTGTCGAGTCCGGCCAATCGTTTCGACGACGGCTGCACCACGACGAACGCACTAGGTTTCTTCCGGCTCGCCACGACGACGGCGATTCCGAATTCTCCCGCCGGCCGAGCGGTGGAGGCGCGAGTGACGGACCGCGCGGGCAACGTCGGCGCCAGCGGGCTGACGATCATTGTCGATCTTGTCCCGCCATTTGTGAACACGATTGGGCCGATAGCTTCGCCGCGCAACACACCGGTTTCGACGGTAAACGTGGCGTTCTCCGAGCCGATCATCACGGCGACGCTCGACGCGCGCGATCTCACGCTGCGTCTGGGCGGCGGCCCGAACTTGATCACCGCGGGCACGCCTGTGACGGTCTCGTTTGTTTCGGGCAATACGTACCAGATCGGCGGGCTGGGCGCGCTGACGACGGCCGAGGGCACGTACACGCTCTCGATTGCCGGCGGCGGCATTCAGGACGAGGCGGGCAACAGCGGCGGCGGCAACCCGTCCACGACCTGGGTCATGGACACGACGCCTCCCGTGCCGCCGATCATTAACTCGATTACGACGGACACCGGCCGAAGTGCGACCGACGAAGTCACGTTCGACACGACGCTCACGTTCGGCGGCATCGCCGAACCGCTGAGCACGGTAATGCTCACGCAAGTCGGCGTGGGCGTGATCAGTAGCGCCGTGACCACGGCCGGCGGCGCGTGGTCGATTCCGATCGCGACGCCGTTCACCGAAGGCACTTTCAACTTCACGGCAACGGCAACCGACCCGGCCACGAACATGTCCGGCGCCTCGGTGGTGTTGCCGGTCACAGTGGATACGACGGCGCCAGCGCCGTCGACCACGCCCGATCTCGACCCAGCGAGCGACTCGGCTGGGCCGACCGGAACCAATTCGGACAATATCACCAGCGACACGACCCCGACCTTCACTGGCATGGCCGAAGCCAATGCGATCGTGCGAATCATCTCCAGCGTCGCGGGCGTCGTCGGCCAATCGACAGCGAGCGCGACCGGTGCGTGGAGTGTCACGACCGTCGCACTCGCACAAACTCTGCACAACATCACGGCCACAGCCGAAGACGTGGCGGGCAACCTCAGCCCGGTTTCCGGCACGCTGACCGTCACGATCGACACGTCGATCGCGACGCCGCCCGCGCCGAATCTCGAACCGTCGAGCGATTCGTTCGGCCCGAACGGCACGAGCTTCGACGACATCACGAACGACACGACGCCGACGTTTGACGGAATCGCGGAGGCGAACGCGAGCGTCGAAGTGTTCTCGAATGTGGCCGGCCTGCTCGGTACGACGACCGCTGACGCGGGCGGCCTGTGGGTGTTCACGAGCGGGCCGCTGACTCAGGGCGACCACAATATCACCGTGCGAGCGACGGATCCGGCGGGCAACGTTAGCGGCATGTCCGCCGCGCTGATGATCACGATCGACACGTTCACGGGAGCACCCTCGGTGCCGGACCTCTGCTCGGCGCTCTCAGCCGTCTGCCCAGAGATCAGCGATATCGGCACCTCGAACACGGACAACATCACCAACGACGACTTCCCAACTTTTAGCGGCACGGCCGAGGCGAACAGCACGGTCGAGTTGTTCTCAAACGTAGTTGGCTCGATGGGCACGACGACCGCGAGTGCGACCGGTAGCTGGACGTTGACGAGCGCGATCGACCTGACCGACGGCACGCACATGATCAGGGCGCAAGCGACTGATGTCGCGGGCAACACGGGCGCGTTCTCCGGCGCCCTCCAGGTGGAAATTGACACGATGGCTCCGATCACGCCGCCGTCCACACCGGACCTCGATCCGGCAAGCGACTCCGGCTTCTCGAACACGGACAATGTGACGAACGACACGACGCCGACGTTCGGCGGCACCGCCGAGCCGAACGGCAACGTGCGGTTATTCGACGGCGCGGTATCGCTCGGCACCGCACCGGTGAACGCCTCCGGCATGTGGACCTTTACGAGCGGCGTGCTTGCTGAGGGCCTGCATTTCATTTCGGCGACCGTGACCGACGTAGCGGGGAACGAGACGGCGCCGTCCGCGTCGCTGCAAGTCACGATCGACATGCAGGTCGCCCCGTCGTCCACGCCCGATCTGGCGGCGGCGAGCGACACGGGCATTTCGAGTAGCGACAACATCACGCTCGACAACACGCCGACCTTCAACGGCACCGCGGAGGCGGGCAGCCGCGTCGAGGTGTTATCGAGCCTTGCCGGCTCGCTCGGCACATCGACGGCCGACGGAGCGGGCAATTGGTCGTTCACGTTCGCGGCCGGCTTGCTGGCGGACGGTGTGCACAACATCACCGCCCGCGTAACGGACGTGGCCGGCAACATCAGCGCCATTTCCGGCGCGCTGCCGGTGACGATCGACACGGTTTCGAATCCGCCGAGCCAGCCGGACATGACGGCCGCGACCGACAGCTTCAGCGTCACTCCGCCGAACGGTTCGAACTCAGACAACATCACGCGCATTTTGACCCCGACGTTTACGGGCTCCGCAGAGGCGAATAGTTTCGTCGAGTTGCTGTCGAATGTGGACGGGGTCGTCGGGACGATGACGGCCAGTCCGACCGGCGCGTGGACGATCACGAGTGGTACGCTGACGAGCGGCGGCACGGGACTGGGCACGACGCACAGCGTCACGGCCCGCGCGACCGACGTCGCCGGAAACCTTAGCCTCGGTTCGACCGCGCTCGTCGTGCGCATCGACGTGACGGCCCTGCCGCCCTCCGTGCCCGATCTCGATCCGGCAAGCGATCGCGGCAGCTCGAACAGCGACAACGTGACCAACGATTCGACACCAACGCTCACGGGCACTGCGGAACCGAGCAGCGTCGTCACGATCCTTGATGGCGCGGTCGGGCTTGGTAATACGCCAGCCGACGCGGTAGGCAACTGGACGTTTACCACGGCGAGTCTTGCGGATGGCCTTCACAACTTCTCGGCGCGAATCACCGACTCGGCCGGGAACGTCAGTGGAACTTCCGGAACTCTGCCGGTCATGATCGACATTACTGCGCCCGCGGCCCCGACCATGCCGGACCTGATTGCGGCCAGCGACAGCGGCACGAGCAACACCGACAATCTGACGAACGTGACAACGCCGACATTTACCGGCATGGCCGAGGCGAACAGCACGGTCGAAGTGATGTCCAACGTCGCCGGCTCGTTGGGCACGACGCTGGCTAGCGCGACGGGCGCGTGGACGTTCACGAGCCCGGTGGCCCTGGCGAACGGCCTGCATTTGGTCACGGCTCGCGCGACCGACCTGGCAGGCAACACAGGTCCGTTCAACACGAATCCGCTAAACCTCACGATCGACACGATCGCGCCGGCGCCGCCCACCGCCCTCGATTTGGTCCCGGCCAGCGACACGGGCATTTCGAATGGCGACAACATCACTAGCGACACGACGCCGACGGTCAGCGGCTCCGCGTCAACGCCGCCGACCGCAACGAGCGTGACGTTGCGTTCCGGCGCTACAGTGCTGGGAACGGCCGCGCTGACGGCAACCGGCTCTTGGAGCATCACGTCGCCGCCGCTGGCCGACGGCGTTTACCCCGTGACGGCCACGGCGTCGGACGGGGCCGGCAACGTCAGCTTGTCGTCCGCGACGCTGACGATCACGGTTGACACGACGGCGCCGCCGGTGCCGAGCATGCCAGACCTCACGGCGGCCAGCGATTCGGGCTTCTCCAGCGCCGACAACATCACCAACGTGGTCATACCGACAATCACGGGCACTGCCGAACCGCGCAGCCAAGTGATGCTGCTCGATAGCGGAGTCAACATTGGCACGGCGACGACGACGGCTGCTGGCGTGTGGACGTTAATCTCCGCCTCGCTCGCCGACGGCCAGCACACGGTCACCGCGCAGGCGACGGACGAGGCGGGCAACGTCGGCGCCGTTTCAAACCCGCTCATCGTGACGATCGACACGACGACGCCCGCGCCGACCGTCACCGGAGTCATCAATGACACCGGTGTCAGTCCGAACGACGGGATTACGAACGATCAGCGGCTCGTCATCAACGGCGTGGCCGAAGCCGGCAGCCGCGTGACGGTGCGGCAAGACGGACTGCCGATCGGCACGCCTGTCACCGATCTGGCGGGCGTGTGGACGCTCGACAACACCGCGAATCTACTGGCGCCGGGTAGCTACAACTACACGGCAACGTCGGTTGACGTGGCGGGCAACGTCAGCCTGTCGTCCGCGACGTTTGTGGTCGTGGTGGACACGACGCCGCCGAGCAGCATCGGAGTTGCGTCGCTCTTTGGGCCGGATGACACGGGCGTGCAAGGCGACAACACGACGCGGTTCGACCGGCCGCGGCTGACGGGCACGACCGATCCCGGTTCGCAGATCGACATCATCGACCTGTTCGGCACCTGCTTGGGCGGAACCTGCCTCGGTGACATCACGGTGGCCGATGCGGCCGGCCGATTCACCGTGCAATTCGGCAACGCCCAGCTCGATGGCAGCTACACGGTTCGTGTGCGAGCAACGGACTTGGCGGGCAATTTCAGCGAAGACTTGAACAACAACAACATGCTCGATCCCGGCGAGGACCGGGACCTCGACGGCGTGATTGACTCGAGCATCTCGACTCCACTACAGATCACCGTGGACACGACGCCGCCGGTCGTTCGCTCGGTCGCCCCGAGCGGCACGCTCGCGGCTTCGACCACGCAGGTCACGGTCAGCTTCAACGACGACAATCTGAATGCAACGACGCTTGGCAACGTGGCGTTCGGCGGGTCGGTGCTGAATCCGGCGAATTACAGCCTGATCGGCTCCGGCGGCGACGGCAATTTCAACAGCGGCAATGAGCGGTTCGTCAATTTGTCGAACAGCGTGTTCGTGTACGATGCCACTGCCGATCGACTCGACATCAACCTGCGCGATACGCAGGGCTTGCCGATGCTGCTCGGCAACGACTCATTCCAGTTCACGATCAACGGCATCACGAGCGTGCAGGACGTGGCGGGCAACAGTATCTCCGGCGGCAACTTCACGCGGGTCTTTGTCGTCGCGGTGCCGCCGCCGGTCCTGTCGGATGTCCATCTGCGCGGCACGAGCAAGGTCGTGACGCACGTGGACTTGACGTTCAGCCGGTCGCTCAACCCCGAACTCGCGGTCAACGCGGGCGGCTACGCCCTGCTGGGCGCCGGACGAGACCGTCTCTTTGGAACGCCTGACGACATTTTGGTCGAGTTGGCGACTCCAGTTTACAATGACCAGGCGCGAACAGTAACGCTCCAGGCGCTTCGCGGCTTCTCGGCCAATACCTTCTTCCAGCTTGTGATCGACGACGTGCTGACTGATTCGAGCGGCAACCATTTGGACGGCGACTTCAGCGGTGTCGCCGGCGGCGATCTCGTCCACACGATTGCTCGGACCAAGAAGGCGTTGTTGTACACTGACTCGAATGGCGACGTCGTGACGCTCACGCCGTCACGCGGGGTATTCGCGGAAGTGGTCCGATTTGCCAACGGCGAGGGCCGGTTCCTGACGCTCACGCCGAGTCGAGCCGGCGGCGCGCTTTCAGGCGCGGTTCGCCGGGCGGGCGCCGGTGACGGTCTCACTAATTTCGACACGCTGCGCGGCACGGCGAACGTCAATTTGCAAAACTTCCGTCAGCCGCCGTTCGTGGTGCGCGATCCGATCGCCGCGATGGTCGTGGACCGAGTTCTCGATGCGGGCGAAACGGCCGCCGATCAGGTCGCCGACATGCTCGCTCGCCGTCAAACAGCCAACGACCTCTTGGCGGAATTGATTGCGAGCGGAATGAACGGCCTGAAGTAGCGATTCACGCGGACGTTCGGCCGGCGTCCGTGACGAAGCAGTTGCCAACAGGGTGATCCTGCTCACGGGGTCACCGATGTCGGGGGACCCCACTGGGTGGAGGAGATTCCGGATCGGAACTCTCATTCTTCTCCGCCGAGTGGGGCGTTATTCGCTGTCAATCGGAACGACCACCAAGCCAGCCGCCGGCATCCACCTGGATCTGAAGCTGAACTCGCTCAGACTATCCGCACTGGACCATTTGTCCAAAGTGCGGATAATGTGTTCAATTCTGCGGACTGGCGTTGTGCAAAGGTGTGCGGAAGGCATCATGGCGACGGACGAGTTGGGCCGCAAGGCATTGGCAAGCAGCTAGTTGCAACGAGGGCTTCGAGGCGGCATGCAAGCTGCACTTGGGTGAACGCCTTGACGGGGATATTGCGCCCGGTCGGTCGGCGTGCCGCCGCTAGAGTGAAACGAAACGACAGAGTACGTCACTGAGGTTCGAACTCATGAAGATGTTTTCGAGGATCGTCGGTCGCGGTCGGGCGAAGCCCAACGTGCGGGACGACGCACGACGCAGGACAAAGCGCCGGCCGATGACGTTGGAACAGCTTGAGGAGCGGCAGCTCTTGGCCATTGGCGCCGGCGCGAACGTCAACATCAGCCAGTTGCCAGGTAATCAAGCGGAAGCAACGATCGCGATCGACCGGACCGATCCAACGCACCTCTTTGCGGCATCCAACATTGACACCGGTGACGGCATCTACGTTTCGGTCAGCACAGACTCTGGCGTTACCTGGGGCGGTCGAATCATCGCGGACGGCAGCCCCGGCGATACGTTTCCGCTCGCGTGCTGTGATCCGAGTGCGGCGTTCGACGACTTCGGCAATCTGTTCTTGACCTATCTTTCGCAGGGTGTGAACCGCGTAGTTGTGTTGAACAGCGTCGATGGCGGTCAGTCGTTCTCGCTGGTCACTCAGTTGGGCTTCTTCACCGACCAGCCGACGGTCACGGCGTCCGCGGCGGCGGGCAGTCTTTGGCTGACGTGGGAGCAGGGCGGCAGCGTTCGTGCCGCCGGCGCACCGGTTATGGGGCTCGGTCTCATCGGCCCCTTTGGCGCTCAGCAGACGGTGCCAGGCTCGAACGGCGGCAGCTTTGGCGATATTGCGATTGGACCGAACGGGCAAGTGCTGGTGACCTACACGGTCGATCAGTCGTTTTCGGGCGAAGGTCCGGCACAGATATTCACGAACGTGGACTCGGACGGTTTGGGACCACAAGCGTTCTCGTTCGCGAGCTTGGCAGCCGACACGAGCGTGGGAAACTTCGATTTCATCCCGCCGCAGTTCCAGCGGGCGGTGGATTCGGAGCCGGGCTTGGCGTACGACCGCACCGGCGGCTTGAATGACGGCCGCGTGTATTTGGTCTACACCGACGAACTGATCGACGAAAGCGACGACACTGACATTTTCGTGCGGTTTTCCGACGACGACGGCGCCTCGTGGAGCACTTCGGTTCGCGTGAACGACGACCTGACGGCAAACAGCCAATTCCTGCCGCGTATTGCGCTCGATCAAACCAGCGGCGCGATTGCGGTTTCGTGGCACGACTCGCGTAACGATGATGGGCTGCTCGGCCCGGGCGACACGAACGGCATTGAGAACGATGACTCGCAGTTTTTCGGGACCGTCAGTTCCGACGGCGGCGCCACGTTTGAGCCGAACGTGCAAATCAGCACGGGCACGTCGAACGCCGAGGCGGCGGCCAACGGAGTCGATTACGGCGACTACACGGGCCTCGATTTTTACCAGGGCATCTTCTTTCCGATTTGGGCAGACAACAGCAACTCGACGACCGACAACCCGACGGCGCCGGAGTTTGACCTGCTCACCGCCCAGATGAACTTCGTGGATACCGACGGGCCGTTTGTCGTTGCAGTCGATCCGCTCGACGCGGCGGTAATCGACGGCCCGATCGACTTCATTGACTTCACGTTTAACGAGGCGATCGATGCGACGACGTTTGACCTGTCGGATGTTTCCGCGTTCAGCGTTACCGACACGCTGGGAACCACGACGAACCTGATTCTGGATCTGACGGGCTTCAACTTCCAGACGAGCAACGTGCTGCGGGTGTTCTTCAATCCGCAGGGCCCGGCCGGCGATTACACGATCACGATCGGTCCGGACATTGCGGACGTCGCCGGCAACAACATGAATCAGGATCGGGACGGGACGAACGGCGAAACGCCGGACGACCAGTTCACCACGACGTTTTCAATTACGACGCTGGTTGTGACGAGCGTGCAACTTCAGCAGTTCGGGATCGTGGTGAATTTCAACAAGGACGTGGAGCCGACGACGGTTCCGTTCGGATTTAGCACGCTTTGCGACGCGAGCGAAGACATTTTCATCGAGCGATCGGGCGGCGACCTTGCGTTCGCCGGCGATCCGAACGACACGATCGCCGACATCTGCGTGCCGACCTTTAGTCAGTTGACCGGCACGGCACAGATCACGGCATCCTTTTTTGGCGTGGTTGCCTCCGACGCGTATCGGTTGCACGTGCGCAGCGGCGGGTTGACGGACGTGACGCCGATGGACAACCCGCTCGACGGCGAGTTTGATGGCCTCGCGCCGCCGGCGGGCACGGGCAACGGCAATGTGTTCCCGTCCGGCGACGGCGTCGTGGGCGGCGACTTCCTTTACCGCTTCGTGACCGGCAACGCGCCGCTGCAGACGCCGGCCAGCACGACGCCGGTCTTAGTCGCCGGCACGCCGGTCGATGTGGTCACGCAGAACAGTTGGCACAACTCACCGCTCATCGCGGTCGATCCGTTGGACCCGCTCAAGCTGGTCACGGTCTACACGCGGCACACGCCGGCTCCGCCGGCCGGAGCCGATACAGTGCGCGTGGAAGGCGCGTTCTCGATCAACGGCGGCCAGACCTGGACGACGTTTTTTTCTCCATTTCTGGGGTTCAATTACGAGACGACCAACCCGGTCGTGCCGTTCACTCAGATGACCAACGCGAGCGTCGCATTCGACCGCGCCCACAATTTTTACATTCTGCACCACGAACACAGCGGAATCATCGGGCCTGGCAACCTCGTGCTGAACAAGTTTGACTTCAACGGCGGGGCGCCGAACCAGACGCTTTTTGACTCGCCTGTCAAGCAATGGGACTCGTCTCCGGGCTTTTTGAACCCCTCGATCTACGTGGACAGTACTCTGCCGACGTTTACCGATCCCGCCACGGGCGCGACGATTACGAACCCGACGGCGGGGAACGTCTACGTCGCGGCCAACTGGAATTACTCACCGGCCGGCGTTTCGAATCCGAGTCAGTTCTCGGTTGTCTTGATGGTTTCGGGAGACGGCGGCCTCACCTTCTCCGCTCACCAGATCATTAGCGATGGCGATGGCACTGGCTGCAACGTGATTGCGGCGGCCGGCGCGGGAACGCCGCCGGAGTTCTGCGGTGCGGCTCGCCACGGAGCCCCGCGCCTGGCGATTAGTCAAGGAACGCCGGACGGACGAATCGTGCCCGGTCAGCTTACGGTGGTGTGGGACGATTTCGGCACGACTGTCGCTGGGTTTGACGTGATTCGCTCGGATCAGATTCTGAACGGCGCCGCGGCGGCTAACGTTCAGGGGCAGGGCGGGTTCGTTTCCGACGCGTTCGACCCCGGCTCCAATCCGCACATTCCCAGCACGAGTACGTTCTCGGTGACCGTTGATGTGACGGATCCCAGGTTTCTGATTGTTACCGATCTGGACGTGCGAGTGAGCTTGTCGCATCCGGCCGTCAACGAGCTACAGATTCGACTGATTCCGCCGGCGGTCTCCGGCCTCGCACCAATCACGTTGATGCGAAACCGGACCGATGCATCGGGCAATAACAACAACAACATCGGCGCGACGGGCGCTAACTTGGGTAGCACGCCGAGCGGCTTCTTCATCGGCACGACGTTCAATCAGGACTCCGCGACCTCGATCGCGTTTGGCGCTTCACCGTACGCCGGGCACTTCCGCCCGGACGGGGCAAACCTGAACCTCGTGAATGGTCTGACGCCGGGCGAATTCAACGGCACGTGGACGCTGGAAATCACGGATTTCCGCAGCGCGAACTTCGGGTTCTTGCAAGATTGGGAATTGAATTTCACGTCCGGCCTGTCGCAAGGCTTCGATACTGACGTAACAACGTCGGCAATTCGCGCCGGTGCCGTGACCAGCCCGTTCACGACGCGAATTCCTGCTCATCCGGACCGCGGCATCAGCCCGGCGCCGGTGGTTGCCTCCGACAACACGCTCGGCGACTTCAGCCCGTACCAAGGCCGGCTGTACGTGGCTTACACTGATCGGCTGGTCGCGCCGGCCGCGAACTCGGACATCTTCGTTGCATTCTCCGACGACGGCGGACAGTTTTGGCAGACGACCTTTGCACCCGTGAACGACGACAACCAAATCACGGGAAATTTTTTGAACGGAACCACCGGTCTGCGCAGCCAGTTTAATCCGACGATCGACGTGGATGACGTGACCGGCGCTGTTGTCGTGGGCTGGCTCGATGCGCGCGCCGACGCGGCCAACGCGCGCGTGGCGACCTACATCGCGGCGAGCGTTGACGGCGCGCAGACGTGGTCGCCCAACGTGTTCTTGAACCGAACGCAGACCGTGTTGGACGGATACGATGGCAGCACGCGAGTGTACGGGCCGATTCCTGATAACGTGTCCGGCGGCAACGCGAACCGCGACGCCGCGTTCGGCTTCGGCGACACGATCGGCATCGTCGCCGTGAATGGAGTGATTTATCCGGTCTGGGCGAGCAACGAGAACGTGACCGACATCAACGCCGCGCCGGATAACACGCACATCGTGGTGGGCCGCGCTCGGATGGTCACCGGCCCGCGCGTGATCGACAGCACGATGGGCTGGGTTGACGCGCCGGCCAATTCATTCGCCGTCACGTTCGACCGCCCGGTCGATCCGTTCACATTCACGGGCGACCTCGGTACGCCCAGCGTCGTGCTGTTTCAGGCCGATTTTGAAACGGGCAACGATGGTTTCACGTTTGACAACAGCGGCCCTGACGCAACCATTGGCACTTTCGATGACGGCCTCTGGCATCGCTCGAGCGGCCGCGGCGGTCAGGCGGGGCACTCCGGCACGTTTAGCATGTACTACGGCCAGGGCGAAGGTCCGGCGGGCGGCGGCGACTACAGCACCGGCTCGCAAAACTCCGGATTCCTCATCAGCCCCGCGATCAACTTGCCGGCAACCGGGCCACTGTCGCTTTCGTTCAGTTATTTTCTCGAAACGGAAGGGTTCGCTCCGCCGTTCGACGTGGCCGATGTGACGGTCGTTGTCAGCTCCGCGACGACGGTCGCGTCCAACACGTTCAACCTGCTGGACCCGTCGATCGGATTTCAAACGATTTCGGTGGACCTATCGTCGTTTGTCGGTCAGTCGATTCAGATCCAGTTTAGCTTCGACACCGGCGACGCCGCCCTGAACAACTTCGAAGGTTGGTACGTCGACGACGTGACGATTGTGCAGTCGGGCACGCCGCCGGACGCGCAAATCATTCATCGCGACATTTACGGCGTGGATACGCCGGTGAACGTGTTGGGCGTCGTGCCGACGGCGTGCAACATACTCGGCTGCACGCAGTTTCAGGTGAATTTCGAGCCGCAGACGGAACTGGGCACATACCGCTATTCGGTCGGTCCGTTCATCAGCGACCGCATCCGGCTAGCGCAGTCAAGCGTCGTGGTGACGCCGGGCCTGACGTTCGTCGAGAACGCGGTGGCGCCGCAGGTGCCGCGACGAGTTCCACCGTTCGGCTCGGGCGGGTCGGGTTCGTTCTTTTTCGACACGACGTTCTCGACGATCGACTTCAACGCCGCGGCGCCGGCCGACGGGATCGTCGACGTCAACGTCAACCTGACGATGACTCACACGTTCGACGGCGATCTCGTCATCACGCTGATTCACCCGGACGGCACGCGCATCACGCTTGCGGACCGCAACGGCGGCGGGGGCGAGAATTTCGGCATTGATCAGAACGGCATGATCGTCGGTACAACGTTCGACGATCAGGCGCCGCTGTCGGTCAACCAGGGGTTCGCGCCGTTTCCTGGCAGCTACCGGCCAATCACGCCGCTGGCCAATTTGCTCGGCAAGGTCGTGAACGGAATCTACACACTGGAAATTCGCGACGAAGCCGGGGCGGACATCGGCCAGTTAATGACTTGGTCGCTCACGATCCAAGCCGGCACGGTTGTGGCGGGAACGACGGTCAGGGCCGGTAACGTGATGGACCAGAACGGCAACGGCATCAAGGGCGAAGTTGGCCCGATGTCGTCGCCGCCGCTCTTCGACAGCACGACCGCGGGCCTGCACGACATGTACCTCGCCCCGGCCTCGTTCGGCGACACCGACACACTGCCGCTAATGATCACGGGCACGCGGATCGCGCCGATTCCGGAAGCGAAGCACATCGGCTCGGAGTTTGACGCGACTGCCGTGCCGCTGCCTATCGTAGGCGACAGCATCCGAACGAACGGCACGGACGTCACGATCAACGACAACGCCACAGTGCTTTCGACAATCCTCGTGAACGATTCGTTCAACGTGTCCGACCTGAACGTGACGTTGAACATCGCGCACGCCGCGGCACAAGATCTCGACGTCGTGCTCCGCCACCTGCCGTCGGACAAGAGGATCACGCTCGTGGCCGACGTGACGGCCGGCGGAGCGAACTTCACGAATACGACGTTCGACGACGAATCCGGCACGCGCATCGGCAGCGCGACGAACGCGGCGCCGTACACCGGCGTGTTCATGCCGCAGGACCTGCTCAACGTCTTCGACGGATTGAACGCGCAGGGCACGTGGCAATTGGAAATCACCGACGACACGGCGAACGGCGTTGTCGGCTTGCTCGATAGTTGGACACTCGATTTCGGCACGGAGAGCGAGTTCATCATCACGGACCACTTCCCGCTCTACGACCTCGACGTGATGCTCGATTTGAGCGGCGTCAACTTGGCGGACCTGCGGGTCGAGTTGGTGCGCGAGGACAATTTGGAGACCGTGCCGCGCGATCCGACGCGGATCGTGCTGTTTCAGCCGGGCGACGTGAGCGGCGCGACGATGTCGCGCACGATTTTCAACGACGAGGCCACGGCCGCGCTTGCACCGGGCGGCGCGCCATATCGATCGAGCTTCCGCCCGCGCGGGCTGCTCGCATCCGTGGACGATCCGTTCGGAACGCCGTTCAGCCAAAGTAACATCAACGGCGTCTGGTCGCTCCGTATCACGAACGTGAACGGAAGCGGTCCGGGCACCGCCGGCGCGCTCAACGCGTGGTCGCTCATCGTCAACCCGACGTTGAACTTCACGAACTCGATCCTGACGACCACGGTGCCCGACAACTCAAACGCAAGCTCATCGATCTTTGTGCCAAACTCGTTCACCGTGAACGACCTGAACGTGAGCCTCACGCTGGACCATCCGGTGGCCGCCGACCTCGACATCACGCTGGTGCACCTGCCGACTGGCACGGCGGTGACGCTCGTGACGGACGTCGCCGGCGGCGGCTCAAGCTTCATTGACACGACGTTCGACGATCAAGCGGGCGTCGGCATCAACGGCGCGGGCGCGACGGCGCCGTACACGGGCCATTTCGTACCGCAACTGTCGCTCTCGGCGCCTGCGGTGCCTGACTTCACCGACTTCCCCAATCTCGTGCTGGCAGACAGCGCAACGACGACCGCGACGATTCTCGTTGCCGACCCGAACACGATCACGCTGCGCGACCTGAGCGTACAACTGGATATCACGCACGCGTTCGCACGCGACCTGGACATCGTGCTGCGTCACGTGCCGACGGGCATCGCGGTGACGCTCGTAACCGACGTGGCCGCGGGCGGAGCGGATTTCACGGGCACGACGTTCGACGACGAAGCGCCGAGAGGCATCAATAGCCTGTCGAACGCGGCGCCGTACTCGGGTTTCTTCATCCCTGAAGAGGCGTTGTCGCTCTTCGACGGCATTGACGCACGCGGTGCGTGGGATCTGGAGATCACCGACGACACGTTCAATTTCGTCACTGGGGTGCTGAACAGTTGGACGCTGCACTTCGGCGGATTTGGCGGCATCGACGCGCAGGGTACCTGGCGGCTCGACATCACCGACGACACGGGAAACAACTTCTTCGGAATACTGCGAAACTGGACGCTCGACTTCGGCCAAGATGCGCAACCAGCCGACCTGCTGGCCGTGCAAGGCAACGTCAATTTCATCGAGATTGAATTCGATCGCGACATGGATCCGTCCACGTTCACGACCGTGGACGTGCTGCGGATCATCGGTCCCGCCGGACCGATTGGCACGCGGCCGCTCGGCCCGGTGATCTTCTCAACGCTCGATACGACTCCGGCGCCGACGCCGATTCCGGACAACAACACGCTTGTCTCGACCATCGCGATTCCGGACGGATTCACGATCGGCGACCTCGACGTGCTCATCGACGTCTCGCACGCGGACACGAGTCAACTCAATCTCGTGCTGACTGCCCCGGACGGTGTCACGAGCGTTACCCTGATCGACAATTTGCAGACTTCGATCGTGCCAGATTTGGCGACGACGATCCTCGACGACGAGGCGGCGAATGTGATCAATGCCGGCACGGCGCCGTACAGCGGCCGGTTTCAGCCGGTCCAATCGAATCCCGGCCTCGCCGTGTTCGACGGCATGAACGCCGCGGGTACATGGACGCTGGAGGTGACCGACGAGGCCGCGGGCGTCACGGGCACGCTCAATCGCTGGAACCTGGTGTTCACGGCAATGCCGAACACGGTCACGGCGACACCCGGCGTGGCGATCCCGGACGGCGGGCCGGCCGTCTTGTCGCCGGCCAACGTGCCCGACGCGTTTCCGATTCACGACGTCGAAGTGACGCTGAACATCACGCATCCGCGCGTGCAGGATCTCGAAGTGACGCTCGTGAGCCCAGACGGCACGATGGTGCCGCTGGTGGCGAATCTGCCGGCCACCGGCGCGAATTTGACGCGCACGAAAATCGACGATGAGGGTGCGAACGTCATCACGAGCGACAGGGCGCCCTACACGGGCACGTTCCGGCCGGGCCTGCCCGTGGCCGGCCGGTTGCCGACTTTGAGCGATTTCCACGGACGAAACTCGCAAGGCGTCTGGACGCTGCAAGTGCGCGATACGACGGCGAGCGGCGCGGCCGTGCAGACACTTAACGACTGGTCGCTCGAAATGACGCCGTCCGATTTCCGCGTGCTGCCGAATCCGGACGGCACCGATCCGGACCCGCTGTTTCCGCGCACGTATCGCGTCTACTTCCCGCGTCAGCAACTGAGCGGCACGTACGCGATCAGTCTCAGTTCGAACATTCTGTCCGAAGACCAGGTGACCGATCCGCGTTGCTTCATTACCGGGCATCCCACGGAGCGGAACATTTGCGGCCTCGACGTCAATCGTAACGCGGGTCTGAAGGCGCTGCGACGCGGCGACGGCGAGCCGAACTCCGACGTGAGTGCCGTCGATCTGCGGCCGGGCATGGCGGACCAGCGCGTTGATTTCAGCTCGTCGTACTCGTCGAGCGACGTGGGCGACTCGGTCAACGGCAAGCCGATCCCGGAACCGCTCGTCGCCGCGGCGCGGCCGATCACGTCGCGCATCGTAATCCCCGACAACGTACTCATCGGCGACATCAACGTCGAACTTACGATCACGAATCAACAGCCGCCGGCTCAACGGCCGCTCATGCGGACCGACGACTACGACGTTTTCCTGATCAGTCCGGCCGGCACGCGGCTGGAATTGTTCAGCGACATCGGCGGCGCGGGCGTCGATTTCGTGCAGCTCTTCTTGAACGACGAGGCCCAGCGCTGCTTGAAGGCGTGCCAGCCGATTTACGTGCAGGACGGCTCCGCTCCGTTCTCCGACGATTTCCGGCCCGAGGGCTTGAAGCCGGTCAGCCCCGGGTTCCCAGAGAGTGCGAACGGGTTGCGGGTCTTCGACGGCGAGAACTCGCGCGGCGTGTGGACGCTCGAAATCATCGACGACACGGCGAACGGCCTGACGGCGTCGCTGCGCGACTGGAAGATCGAAATCTCCGGGCGCACGACCGGACTGGGCGAACACAGCGACGACCAGATTTCCACGTCGTTTCGGTTGTTCACGCTCGATCCGGGCGACCCGCGATCGAGTTCCGCGTGGACGGCGGTCGGCCCGGCAGGCGTCGCCGGCCGCAACACGGATTCGAGCCGGACCGGCGCGATCGCCGTCGATCCGTCCGATCCGAGCGGCAACACGCTATTCGTCGCGGGCGCTACGAGCGGCGTGTGGAAGACGACGAACTTCCTGACCAGCGATCCCGGCGGGCCGACCTACGTGCCGCTCACCGACTTTGCGGCGACGACTGGCCTGCACATCGGCTCGATCGCGCTTTACCCGCGCAATAACGATCCGAAACAGACGGTGGTCTACGTGGCGACGGGCGAAGGTGACGCGGGCTTCAGCGGCGTCGGCTTTCTCCGCTCGCAAGACGGCGGCGCGACGTGGCGGTTGCAGGACAGCCTGAATAACGACCCGACTATTCCCTTCGCGTTCCGCGACCATGCACTGGTCGGCACGACGTCGTTCAAGGTAGTTGTCGATCCGACGTTCTCCGACGGTCGCGTGGCGTACGCGGCGCTGAGCGGATTCAACGGCGGCATCTACAAGACCGTCGACGGCGGCCTCAACTGGGTGAATACTCGGCCCGGGCAGGCGACCGACGTGGTGCTTGACTTGGTGAACACGGAAGTGGTGTACGGGGCATTTCGCGGCGAGGGCGTATTCATCTCGTCGAACCGCGCCGCGCAGTGGCGGCTGATGGCGGGCGGCGTGAACAACGTGCAGATGCGCGACATCGACGTGACCTCCGTCACGATCCCGATCGGCGCCCCGCAAGGCACGCCGAGCGGCGGCAATGGCCGCATCTCGCTGGCCAAGCCGTACCTGTCCGGCGATCCCGTCGTGGACCGCGCATTCGAGGGCCGGCTGTACGCCGTGGTCGCGACTCCGGCCGGCCTGCTCGACGGCGTCTACATGACGAGCGACTTCGGGGCGAACTGGACGCGGCTGGAATTGGGCCGCATTACCGTCTTCTGTCCCGCGCCGCCGATTCCAACAAACGATGAAGGAAACAACACGGACGTGGACCCATTCGCCGGTGCGGGCTGCGTGGCGCCGCAAGGCAATTACGATCAGGCGATCATCGTCGACCCACAGAATCCGAATCGCGTGTACGTCTTCGGGACCGGCTACACCGAAGCGCCAAATATCGCGATCGATGTGTCACTCACCTACGACGGGCACAACTACACGCTCTTCGATCACGACAATGCGGACGGCGGCGCGACGGAATTGGACACGGTGGGCGGTGCGGTGCGCAAGCAGACTCGCAACAACAACAACGATCCGCCGTTCTGCGAACCGTTCGCGTGCCGCGACAGCCAGTTCGACTTTGGCGGCGACGCACAAGGCCCGAACCTGAGTGAGACCGGACTGTACCAGGGCCAGTTCAATAACATCGCCAGCATCGCCAACAACGGCAACGAAACGCGCTGGTCGCCAATCTTCCCGCCGGTCCACGTGGATTATCACGACGTGGACGTGTTCGTGGATCCTCTGACGGGCAAGAGCCGTTTGGTGGTCGGGACAGACGGCGGCGTCTACTCGTTCCTCACCGAGTCGGGGTTGGACTTGAACGGCGATGCCTTGCTGCCGGATGGCGCGTTCGTGGCGTTTCCGTCGCCGTCGATCGGCAACGCGATCGGCCCGGCTCACGGTAGCCGCAACGGCAACTTGCAAATGACGCAGATTTACGGCGGCGCGACCCAGCCGAACCAAGTCGCCGCCGAGATCGCCGCACTGTTCAAGAACGGCGGGCTGTTCTACGGCGCGACGCAGGACAATGGCTCATCGAAGTCCGATCCCTTCATCTTACGGAACGGCGAGCTTGGCTGGATTCCGTACGGCAACAGTGGCGACTCCGGCGCCGGCCTGACGACCGTGCTGGCGGACGACGATTCTTCGCTTCCCAACGGTCTCCCGTTGCTCGGCACGGCCTACATCTACGAATGGTCGTGCTGCTTGGCGACGGGCGACGAAGCAGAGGTCATTCAGCGCGACAACGAACCGGCCGTGACCGGCCTCGATCAAGAGAATCTCGATGGGCCGGCCGGAAGCGGACCATCAAACGACATCGCCATCAACTATCGTGACGGCCGCGAGTTGCTGTACTCGGCCCCGTCGGGCCGGCTCTACAAAACGGACGACGCCGGATTTCAGTGGCTGGAGATCGGCGCGCCGGCCGTGTTCAATAACTTGCAGGCGTCGGGCATGGCATTCGGCGCCGAACAGCCCGATCCGTTTCCGAACGATTTCATCGAACAGGACGAGGTCATTTACATCGGTCTGCCGAACGGACGGCTGCTGGTAAGCGTGAACGAGGGTGGCGACAACGGCCAGGAGTGGTTCGACATTTCAAACGGGCTGAATGGCGCGGCCGTCCAGGACATCGCGCCGAACATCCGGCAATTTTCGGGCGAAGTGTTCCTTGTCACGAGCACCGGAGTCTTCTGGATGCCCGAAGATCCGCAACCCGACGCGCGTGTGTGCCGCTACCCCGGCCGCAACGACATCATTCCGGGTGGCGACTTCGCGGTGAAGAGCCGGCTCGTGCGCGCAATTTGCGACGTGATTCAGGGCGGGGCCGCCACCAACGTCAACAACCCGTGGATCGACATCACCGGTACGCTGAATACGATTCAACACACGATTTTCCCCGGCGCGTGGAACGGCGAAGGCACGCTCGGGCCGATCGTCGACTTGCTGCCGATCTCGTTCACGTCGATAAAGGTGGATGATCGTTATCAGATTCCGGACGCCACGGGCCAGCGCAGTCCGCTGGTGTACGTGGGCGGCGGCGGTCCGTTCGGCGGCTCGGGCGCGGGCGTGTTCCGCACGTTCGATCACGGCCAGACGTGGCGACGCTTCCCGGATCCGGACATCGACGGCGCGCCGATCGAAGGCGGATACCTGCCCAACGCCAACATTACGGAAATCGAACTGTCGATTGGACCGTACGATCCGCAGACCGGCCTGAGCGATTTCGCGACGTCGCTTGATTTGCTCGTGGCCCACACGTACGGCCGCGGCACGTTTGCGGTCCGCTCGGCGCCGCTGATATTCACGAGCGCCGGCGGACTCGTGTCGAATGCTCCCGACCTGCGCACCGCTGACGATACGGGCCTGGCAAACGACGATGACATCACGCGCAACGACGGCGCACCCAACACGCCACTTCACTTTGACGGCCTCACGCACCGCGGTGCGACCGTTCGGCTGCTCGAAGACGAGGGCGGCATCCTTACTGAAATTGGTCGCGGACTGGCCGACTTCTTCACCGGCGATTGGACCGTCCTGGTCGGCGACGTCGATGGCGACGGCACTGCGGACGGCGAAACGCTGGATTGCGGCCAGCACGTCATTCGCGCGCAGGCGATCAGCGCGTCGGGCACCGTCGGCCAGGTCAGCGACTCGATTACGGTCACCGTGCTGAACGAGCCGCCGATCGAACTCGTCGCGCCCGATCTGCTCGCGGCCGATGATAGCGTCGGGCCCGGCGGCACCGACACCGACAACTTGACCCGCGTGCGCACGCCGCGATTTAGCGGCTCGACCTTCTGTGGAATCTCCGGCAAGCCGGTGCCGCAGGCGACGATCCGCTTAATGGTTCAAGACCCAACGATTTCGCTGCTCGATCCGCGCGCGGTGGTGGACCCGGCGACGGGCATCCTCTATCGCACCGTGGGCTTCGGTACGTCGCAGGCCGATGGCAGTTGGATCACGGCGGTGGACCCGGCCAGTGCGCTTCCCGGCGATCCGGCCGTGACGTACATCGTTGCGGTTCGCGCCGAAGATCTCGCCGGCAATATCGGGCCGTTTTCGCCGACGACCGCCGTGACGATCGACACTGCGTCGCCGCCGCCGACGGTGACGTCGATCACGACCGACACCGGCCGCAGCTCGAGCGACTTGATTACGTTCGATCAGACCCTGATCGTGGACGGAGCGGCCGAGCCATTCAGCACGGTCACGGTGCGGCGCAACAACGTCGTCATCGGCTCGGTCGTAACGAACGGCGCCGGTGCGTGGACCCTCGACCAGACTGGAACCGTGTTGGCGGAGGGGAACTACACATTCACCGCTCAGGCACAGGATCGCGCGGGCAACACCAGCCAGGTTTCGTCTGGTTTTATTGTCGTCGTGGACACGACGATCAATCCGCCGTCCGTGCCCGACCTGATCGGCGCCAGCGACTCCGGCCTGTCGAACACCGACAACAACACGAACGACAACACGCCGACCTTCGCCGGTACGGCTGAAGCAAACAGCATTGTCACGCTGTTCTCCAACATCGCCGGCAATCTCGGAACGACGCTTGCCGACGCGAACGGCATTTGGACGTTCACGTCGCCAGTGCTCGTCGATGCTCTGCACAACATTACGGCTCAGGCCGAGGATGTAGCGGGAAACATCAGCGGCCTGTCCGGCGCGCTCGGCGTGACGATCGACACGCAGCCTCCGGCGTCGCCGCCGTCCGTGCCCGATCTCTGCTCGCAGACCGGACCGAACTGTCCGGAACGCAGTGATTCCGGCTTCTTCGACAACGACGATTACACCAATGATACGACGCCGACCTCTAACGGCACCGCCGAACCGAACGGGGCCGTCACGGTGTTCGATCGGTTCAACAGTGTCACCGTGACGCTCGGTACCGCTCCGGTGAACGCGACGGGCAGTTGGACGTTCACGAGTCCGCAGTTGCTGCAGGGCGTACACAACATCTCCGCCCGCAACACCGACGTGGCGGGCAACGTCAGCACGGCCTCGGCCGAGTTGACGATCACTATCGACACGGCCGTCGCGCCGCCGACCGTGCCTGACCTGATCGCGGCCAGCGATTCGGGCAATCTCAGCACCGACAACGTCACCAACGTCTCGATGCCGACGTTCACGGGCGCGGGCGAGGCCAACGGTCGCATCGAGATTTTTGCCGGCGCGACCTCGCTCGGCACGTCGCCGATTGGGGCGCCGGCCCCGACACTCGGTTCGTGGACTCACACGAGCACCGTGGCACTCGCTGACGGCGTTTTCAGCATCACCGGCCGCGTCACCGATCTGGCCGGCAACGTTAGTGCGCCCTCCGGCCCGCTCAGCGTAACGATCGACCTGACGCCGCCGCCGCAACCGACGACTCCCGATCTCAGGGCGACGAGCGACACCGGCAGCTCGAACGTGGACAACATCACACGCGGCAACTCGCCGCTCTTCAACGGCACGATCGACCTTACCGGCAATGCACAGGTCGGCACGACCGTGCTCATCTTCGACGGCGCGACGCAGATCGGCACGACGAACCCAAGCGCGACGGGCGTGTGGAACTTCACCGCCGTGACGCTGGTGGACGGCATTCACCCGATCACCGCGCGGGCGCGCGACGCCGCCGGCAACGTGAGCGTTCCGTCCGCAGTGCTCAACGTCACGATCGACACGATGATCGCGACGCCGCCTCGGCCGGACCTCGACGCGGCCAGCGACACGTTCGGCGTGAACGGAACGAATACCGACAACATCACGCGCGACGACACGCCGAGTTTCTCCGGCATGGCCGAAGCGAATAGCATCGTGACCATCGTGGATGGCACGACGCCGCTCGGAACCACGCTCGCCAATAGCGCGGGCCAGTGGAACTTCACGAGCGCCAGCCTGCTCGACGGCATCCACTTGATTGCCGTGACGGCGGTCGATCCGGCCGGCAACGCCAGCGGCCAATCGACCGCGCTGGCGATCACCATCGACACGCAAATCTTCCCGCCGGCGATCACCGGCATCTCTGAAGATCGTGGCCCGAGCGCGACCGACGGCATTACGAACGACCAGACGCTGTTGATCAACGGCACAGCCGAAGCCAATAGCACGGTGACCGTTTCGCGTGCGGGATTTGGGCCAATGGCGCCGTCCGTAACGGCGAACGGTGCGGGCAATTGGACCTACGACAATACGGGGACGGTGCTGCCTGCCGGTACGTATAACTTCACCGGGACCGCACAGGATCCGGCGGGCAACACGAGCGTCGCCTCCGCGTCGTTCCAGGTGAGGGTCGACATCACGCCGCCGGCCAACGTCTCGATGCCGACGCTCGACCTCGCCGACGACACCGGCGTGCAGGGCGATCTGATCACGAACAATCGCCGTCCACGGCTGGTCGGCACGACCGAAGCAAACGCTCAGGTGACAATCTTCTTCAACGACCTGCCGGTGGTTCCAAGTAATCCGAATTCCGTCAACGTCTTCTGCAACCGGACGCCCGTTGGCATCGGCAGCGCCGCCGCGAATGGCAGCTACTTGGCGCTGTTCACGAACACGCTGCCGGACGGCCCTCAGACCGTGCGAGTGTGTGCCACGGACGCCGCGGGGAACCCGGCGGTCTCGCCCGAGTTGACGTTTACGGTTGACGGCACGCCGCCGCACGTGAATGCGTTCAGCCCGCTAGGCGCGCTCGGCACGTCCACGTCGCAAATCGCGGTCACGTTCAACAAAGACGCGCTGAATACGACGCTCACCGGCGATCCAGCCTTTGCTGGCTCGGTCAACAACCGCGCGAACCTCCGCTTGCTTGGCTCCGGCGGGGACAACGTATTCGGCAACGCTAACGACCGTGCCCCGATCGACCTGAGCACGAGCGATTTCCTTTACGACCGCAGCGACTCGGTCGTGGATCGGCTTACGATCAATCTGCGTGACGCGAATGGTGCTCTCGCTCCGCTGCCCAACGATTTCTGGCGGTTTACGATCCTCGGAACAACGAGCCTCGAGGACGTGGCCGGCAACAAGATTGACGGAGAGTTCAGCGGCGCGTTTCCATCCGGAAACACCGTCGCCGGTGGCGATTTTGTCGCGAACTTCCAGATCGCCGTGCCGCCGCCGATCATCCCCGTGCTCGACGGCCCTAATCCGAGCATCGTGCTGGCCGGCACCAAGAAAGTCGTCACTCAGGTCTCCATCACGTTCTCGGTGCCGCTCAACGTCATGTCGGCGCGGAATCCGAACAACTATGCGATCGTGAGTGCCGGCCGCAACGGAGTGTTCGACGGCCCCGGCAGCCAGGACAACGACGACGTGTCCGTGCAGTTGGCGACCCCGCAGTATGACGGCGGCACGAGCCGTGTCGTCAGGCTGCAAGCGTTGCGCGGCTTCAGGGTGAACCAGATATTCCAGTTGCTCGTCAACGACCAGATCACCGATCCGGGCGGCAACCGCTTGGACGGCGACGGCGACGGCCAGCCGGGCGGCAGGTTCTCCGCGTTCATCGGGCGCGGCCGATCGATCTCATTCCGCGACGGCGACGGCAGCCTCGCCAGTCTCGTACTCGGTGGCAAGGGCGGATTGATTGACGTGGTACTCGGTTCCCTACCGGGCGGCCAATCGATTGCCGACGGCCGCACGATTCGCTTGGATGGAGTCTCGGGCCGCAATTCGCTGTCGGGTAACGTGGGCGGCGGCAACGGGCGAGTGAAATTCGCGACCTTGGTCGGCAGCGGCGGCGTGAACACGACCGGCCTGCCGCGCTGCACGGGCGCGGCAACGACAAACTGCTTCGAGATTGCCTCGGTCAGTTCGCTCGTGGTCGACCGCGTGCTCGAATCGGGCGAGAGTGCCAGCCCCGCTCTGGGTGACAGCCTCGCCGGCCTCGTCGAAGAAATCCGCCATCGCCGCCGCTAATCAGTTGAGCGGTTATTGCGGCGACGAACTGCCGCTTGTCTTCAATGGCCGCCGAGCATTTTCGCCAGGAATCGCCCCGTGTGCGACTCTTCGACGGTGGCGATCTGTTCTGGCGTGCCGCAGGCGATGACGTGGCCGCCGTCTGATGCGGCCTCCGGGCCAAGATCGATCACCCAGTCCGCGCACTTGATGAGTTCAAGATTGTGCTCGACGACGATGAGCGAGTGGCCGACGGCAAGCAGCGCGTCGAAGCAATCGAGCAGTCGCACAATATCCGCGACATGCAGGCCGGTCGTCGGTTCGTCGAGCAACAGCAGCGTGCGGGCGCGGGCCGTGCTCGCGAGTTGCCCGGCCAGTTTGAGCCGCTGCGCCTCGCCGCCTGAGAGCGTGTCGGCCGGTTGGCCTAGTCGCAAGTAGTCGAGTCCCACTGATACGAGCGGCGTGAGGCCGTCGATGATCTTCGTGCGTCCGCGAAAGAACGACACGGCTTCGACCACGGACAGATTGAGCACATTGGCGATGTTCTTGCCGCGGTATTTCACGTCGAGCACTTCCTTGCGAAACCGCAGGCCACCGCACTCGGGGCATGTGACGCTCACGTCGGCGAGAAACTGCATGTCGATGACCTGCACGCCCTGGCCCTGACACGCGGTGCAGCGCCCGCCTTCGACGTTGAAGCTGAAGTGGCCGGGGCCGTAGTTGCGCACGCGGGCGTCGGTGGATTCGGCGAACGCGCGGCGAATCTCGTCGAACGCCTTAACGTAAGTCGCCGGGTTCGACCGCGACGTGCGGCCAATCGGGCTTTGATCGACCATGACCACGTCGCCAATCTGGCCGCCACCGGAGAGTTCGTCGTGCTCGGCCGGCTTCGGGCCGCCGCGGTTCAGCCGCTGACTGAGCGCCGGGTACAGCGTCTGTTCGACGAGCGTGCTCTTGCCGGAGCCGCTCACGCCGGTCACGACACAAAACACGCCGAGTGGAAAATCGACGTCAATGCTCTTAAGGTTATTGCCCCGCGCGCCCCGCAGCTTGATCCAGCCGTGCGTCGCCGGCCGCCGCGTCGCGGGCACGTGAATGCGCCGCCGGCCCGCGAGGAAGTCGGCCGTGACCGAATTGTTCGCCGAGCCGAGTTCGGTCAGCGGTCCTTGGAAAACGACGCGGCCGCCGGAATCGCCAGCGCCGGGGCCCATGTCGATCAGGTGGTCGGCCGCGCGCAGAAACGAATCGTCGTGTTCCACGACGACGACGCTGTTGCGGCTGTCGCGCAGCGCCTGCACGATTTCGATCAGCCGCTTCGTGTCGCGTTCGTGGAGGCCGATTGACGGCTCGTCGAGTACGTACAGCGTGTTCACCAGACCGGTGCCGAGCGCCTTCGTGAGCGCGACGCGCTGCGCTTCGCCGGCGGAGAGCGTGCGCGCGGGCCGGTTGAGCGTCAGGTAACCGACGCCGACGGCGTCAACGTAAGCGAGCCGTCTCGAGATTTGTTCAAGCATCACTTTCGCGATCGCCCGTTCGTGGCCGGAGAGTTCGAGGCCGCCGACAAACCGCGCGGCGTCGCGCACTTCGAGCGCCAGCACCTCGGCAATGTTCTTGCCGCCGACGCGTGTGGCGAGCGCGACGTCGCGAATGCGGCGGCCCTCGCAGGCCGGGCACGTGCGGTAGCTTCGCCAGCGGCTGAGGAAAACCCGCACGTGCATTTTGTACTTCTTGCGCTCGAGCCAGTTGAAGAATCCACGCAAGCCCCCGAACTTGAGCTCGGGCACACCCTGACGAATCAACTTCAGGTGCCGCGTGGAAAGTTGGCTGTACGGCACATCGACCGGAATGTTGTAATCGCCGGAGAGCGCCAGCAACTCGACGAGTTCGTGCGAGTACGCTGGAGTGTTCCACGGCTCGATCGCTCCGTCGCGCAGGCTCTTCTGTTTGTCCGGCACCACACGGTCCATGTCCACGTCAATCACATCGCCGAATCCTTTGCATTCCGGGCACGCGCCGAGCGGGTTGTTTGAGTTGTAAAGTCGCGGCTCCGGCTCGGGGAAGTCTCGGTCGCACGATTCGCAGCGCCAGCGACGGCTGAAACGGAGAGGCGTAGAGCCGAGAGTCGAGAGTCGAGAGCCAGCAAGACGCTCACTCTCTGTTTGCTCGTGGCTGGCAATACCTTTTCGTTTCTGGCCCTCGGCTCTCGACTCGCCGCTCTCCGCTTTCACGAGCACGTCGCACAGGCCGTTGCCTTTTGCAAAGGCGGTTTCAACGGAGTCGAGCAGCCGTTCGGGCGTCGCGCGGCCGGCGACAAGTCGATCGACGATTGCGCGCAGCGGCTCGCCGGGCGGCGCGGCCTCCAGCGGCTCGTCGTTCAAATTGAAGACGCGCGGGCCGGCCGCGACGCGAACGAAGCCGTCGGCCCTGAGCGACTCGGCGGACGCCCGCAGTTTCGAGCGAGCAACCGCTGGCAGTGGGAAACAAACGACGAACTCGGCGCCGTCCTTGAGGCTTGCTAGGGCCGCCACGACCGACTGCGGCGTGTCGCTGCGCACTTCCTGACTGCAGCCCGGGCACATGACGCGACCGATCTTGGCGAACAGCAGGCGCAGGAAGTCGTTGACCTCGGTGATCGAGCCCACGGTCGAGCGGCTGTTGCGCGACGTTGTCCGCTGGCGAATTGCGATGGCTGGCGGAATGTTGTCGATCGAATCGGCGTCGGGCCGATCGATGCGTTCGAGGAATTGCCGCGTGTACGCCGAGAAGGTTTCGATGTATCGCCGCTGGCCTTCGGCGAAAAGCGTGTCAAACGCGAGGCTGCTCTTGCCGGAGCCGCTCACGCCGGAGACGACGACGAGCTTGCCGCGTGGCAGGTCGAGATCGATGCCCTTCAGGTTGTGCACTCGCAGTCCGCGAATGCGAATTGGTCGCTCGGCGCTCATGATGTTCTTAACTCGTGCAGGCGAGCTATAGCAGAGCCGCGCGGCGGGCCACAAGCCGGATTCGCGTGCGATTGCCGCGATTCGCGGCGCCGGATAGAATTCGCCGCCGGGAGCCCTTTGCAGGTAACGCATCGTGCCCGATTTTTCACGCGACGTTCATTTCAGTTTGCTGCTCGACGGCCGCGCCGACCAGGTCGATTTGCCGACCGTCGCGCTCGAGATCGCTCGCGAAGAGTATCCGGGCCTCGACATCGGCGCCTGGCTCGCGCGGCTTGACGGCATGGGCATTCAAGTGCGCGACAACGTGCGCGACGGCGAAGATCCGGCGGCGATCATTCTGCACCTGAACCATTTTCTCTTCGAGCAGGAAGGCTATCGCGGTAACGAGGATGAATACTACGATCCGAAAAACAGTTTTCTCAACGACGTGATCGAGCGGCGGCTGGGAATTCCGCTCACGCTGTCGCTCATGTATATGGCGGTCGCGTCGCGCGTCGGCCTGAGCCTGTGCGGCGTGGGGATGCCGGCCCATTTCATCGTCAAGTTTGACGATGGCGATCGCGAAATCTTCATCGACCCGTTTCATCGTGGCGCGGTCTTGAGTCGCGAGGCGTGTGAACAGCGCGTGTCCCAGGTCCTCGGCGTGCCGGTGTCGCTCGACTCGGTCCAGTTGGGCGCGGCGCCGTGCGACGAGGTCGTGCTGCGGTTGCTGGGAAACTTGAAAGGGATTTATGTCAAGCAGGACGACGCGGCGCGCGCGCTGCGCGTGCAGGAACGGATCGTCGCGATTCGTGGCGATGACTTGGACGAACTGCGCGATCTCGGCGTACTCCTGTTGCAGAATCACCGGCCGGCGCGGGCGATCGAGGTGCTCGAATCGTACCGCTTGAACCGCCCGGACGCGGCGGACAACGAGGTGGTCGAGTCGCTACTCAAGGCGGCGACGCGGCTGAGGGCGTCGATGAACTGATGGCCGCTCCGCGGCAGCGGCGCGGCGGCCGCCAGTCAAGGGGATGTCGCGATGGACGTGCAAGGAATGCGTGCAGTCGTGATGGGTCTGGGCAGCTTCAGCGGCGGCGTGTCGGCCGCGCGGTTCATGGCGCGGCGCGGCGCGCGGGTCGTGGTCACAGATCTGGCGACGCCGGACAGATTAACCGAGTCTCTTGCGGCGATCGCCGGCGAAGGGGTCGCGGCCGTGCATCTCGGCGGACACCGCGAGCAGGATTTTCGCGACGCGGAGATCGTCGTCGCCAGCCCGGCAGTGCGCAAGGACAACCGATTTCTGCAAATCGCCCGCGCGGCAGGCGCTCGCGTCACGACGGAGATGAATCTCTTCTTTGAACTGTGCCCGGCGCCGATCGTCGGTGTCACCGGCTCGAACGGCAAGTCCACCACGACCGCGATGATTCACGCGATGTTACGAGCGGCCGGTCGGTCCGCGTGGCTCGGCGGCAATATCGGCCGCAGTCTGCTCGAACACGTGGACACGATTCAGCCAACTGACACGATTGTGCTCGAACTATCCAGCTTTCAACTCGAGGACCTTGGCGAAATGGGCCGCAGCCCGCACGTGGCCGTGATCACGACGTTCACGCCGAACCATCTCGACCGGCACCCGTCGATGGATGAGTATCGCGGCGCGAAACAGGAAATCTTGCGGCACCAATCGCCCGGCGACTTTGCCGTGTTGAACGCGGATGACCCGGATGTCGCGCTGTGGCCGACGCGGTGCTCCACTCAGTTCTACGGCCTTGCGGACCACGGGCGTGATGGCTGCTTCCTCGATGGCGACGCCGTGGTGTGGCGTCGCGAACGCTCGGAGTTGCGATTCGGATTGCTCGACGCGTTGCGATTGCCTGGCCGGCACAATCAGTCGAATGCGGTGGGTGCGGCGTGCGCGGCGCTCGCGCTAGGCGCGGAGGCTGTGGCCGTGCGCGCGGCGCTGGCGGCTTTTCAAACGTTGCCGCACCGGCTGGAGTTGGTCGCGGAGTTTTCCGGCCGCCGATTTATCGACGACTCGATCGCGACGACGCCGGAATCGACTCTGGCCGCGCTCGATTCACTCGCGCAGCCGATCTGGCTGATCGCCGGTGGTTCGGACAAGGGGCTTGATCTCGGTCCGGTCGCGCGGCGAATCGCCCAGCGCGTCGAGGGCGTAGCGCTGCTCGGTCAAACCGGATCGACGCTGCGTCGATTGCTCGAGGAAAGCGACCGGGCCGGCGAGCGCCTGAGAATTCAGACTTGCGACAGCATGGACAAAGCGGTCCGCTGGTGCTCTGAAATGTCGCAGGCGGGCGACGTGATCTTGCTGTCGCCGGCCTGCGCGAGTTTCGGCATGTTTCACAACTTCGTGGACCGTGCCCGCGCCTTTCGCCGTGCGGTCGATGCAGTGAGGACTACGCGACGAGCGGCCGGATGACTCATTCTTTAGCGCCCGAGCCGCTCTTGCGCGCCGGCGTGTCGTCGAAGGTCTTGTCGGTGCCCTCGGTCTTGCTTGCGGCTGATTTCTTTTCTGGTACCGTCGCGCTTTTCTTAAGGTCTTCGAGATATTTTTCGCGGTCTTTCCGGACGCGGTCGTTCTTGTCGAGGTCTTCGTTGCGCGTGGCCAAGTCGCCAAGTCGATCGACGACCAGGATTTCGGCCGGCAGAGTCTCGTTGTAGACAGACTCCTTGCCGTCCACCGTGAACATGAACTGTTTTTGGCCGCCCGAAACGTCGATGAGCAACTCGTCGGTTGCGAAGTCAAATTCCTTCTTCTCGGCTTGGCCGTCCCAGTTCACCATCGTGTACTCTTTCACCTTGAGGCCAATCGGATCGCCCGGTTTAACCGGGAAGTTGTTGACGCTCCAGTCGCCGTAGTTTTCGGTCCAGATGTGAACCTGGAGTTTTGCTTCCTCGCGCTGCTTGACGCGTTCGAGCACGTAGTATTCGGTGTCGGCGCGTACAAAGACGGGCGGCGACGGATCGCTCCAGTCTTTCGATTCAAGTTCCTTTTCCTTCTTGAACGCCGGGTCGGCGGCCGTGTTGTGGTTGTGGTTGGGATTCTTCACGACGACCTTGAAGCGGTACTGATAGGTGTGCTCCGGATCGACCGCGTAGTCGATGAACCGGACTTGAATGAACTCGGCATTGGTTTTCTGCGCCACCACCTTGGGCGCTGCTGCCGTGCCGGCCTTTGGCTGACCGCTAGGCGCGGCTTTCCGATTGCCGCCCGGTTGCGCACCTGCTCCTTGCCCGCCCATTCCCATGCCGCCACCGGCGCCAGCGCCACCCTGGCCGCGTGGGTCGCCGCCCAGGTTCGGCGCGCCACTTCGCTGGTCCTGCCCGCCGCCGCTGTAAAAGCCGCTTGGGTTGCTGGGGCCGGCTCCCATGCCGCCGCCGGCCGGTCCGCCACCAATGCCTGCCGGACCACCGAGACCCGTGGGGCCGCTGGTCGCCCCGAGATTCGCGCCAACACCGCCGCCGCCCTGGGGATTATTGCCTATCCCGCCACCCATCCCGCCGCCTGTCTCGTCACCTTCGTCCGGCAAATCACCTTGATCTGCAACGACATTTCCGCCCGCTTTTTGTGCGGCCTCAACCGCGGCCTCGCGGTCGATCGCATTCCACCCGCCCGCTTCGAGAATCGGCAGCGGCATGATCAGATTGTCGAAAATCGCATTTGCCGAGCGGAGGTCGGCGTCTTCCGGCATGCGCCGGCGCCGATCTTCGGTGGCCGGGACTCTCTTCAGCATCTTGCTGAACGCCTTGTTGTTGTCAAACGACACCCAGTCGGAGAACGTGCCGTCGCTTTTCAGGTGCCTGCGTTCCACCTTTAGGCGTTCGTATTCCGGCGGTTCGTCCGGTTGGCCCAACTCGCGAGTGTGCAGCGCTTCGTTGTAAAGCTGGACCTGTTCCAAGTGAGGAAAGAGAGCGGTCACCACGACCCAGCGCACTCCGTAAATGTCCTCGACCTTTCGCATTGCCGGTGCGGCTACCTTACCTACGGCTCCGGCCACGCCGGGCTTGTTTGGGTCTGGCGCAGCCGCCGGAGCTTTGGCGAAGCGGTTCCTTTCTGCGGCAGGCCGGCGAACATTCCCGGCACCGGGATCCTTCTGGCTCGCAATCAAATTGCTTCCACCTTCGCCGCCAATTTCGTCACCACCGCCAGTCCCGGCGCCCGGCCCGCCGCTCGGACCGCCGCCCATCATCATGTTGCCACCGCCCATCATGCCGCCGCCCATCATACCGCCGCCCATCATACCGCCGCCCATCATTCCGCTGCCGCTCTTGCCCTTGTACTGATCGGCCAAGTTGTTGCCGGAGCCGGGCGTCTTACCCTTCGGTGGAGTCTTGGCGGGGTTTGTCTTCGGCGTTTTCTTGTTGCCGGGCTTCTTGCCGGCTTCGTCATCATCTTCTTCAACTGCCTTTTTCTTTAGTGGCTGGGCTGGTGCGGGGGTCGCTTTCACTTCGACGATCTTTCCCTTCGCGTCCATTTGATAGAGCGAGATGGCGCCGCGGTCGGCGAACGCCAGGAGGTCGTAGGGCGAGTGGATTTCCGGTTGCTGGCGCAAGATGCCGCCAAAGTCATGGAACGGGAACCACGGTTTTGCGAACTTCTTCTGCGAAGTGTCGATGCCGCGCTTGAGTTCGCCGATCTTGTCCTCGAAAGGCGGGTTAACGATCCCCTCGCTCGCAGCCCGGGTATCGTCCCACGTGCTCGACCGGATGCGCGTCTCCAGATCGTTGGCTCGTTGGGCAATCTCTTCCGGGGCGACTTTCCGCGCGGTCATCGTCTTGTTCACGCTCTTGACGGCGAAGAGCACGAGCAGACAACTCACGATCGCGATCGCGGCCTTTTCGCAATGACGCAGTGCGATTCCCTTCCAGTCCACGCTATTGACGATGCCTTTGATGTCCATGATCGACGACCTCGCGAAGAGAGTTTGCTGTTTCGTGCCCCAGTTAGTTGGCGCCGGTACCGGCCGGCGCCGCTTTTGCCGCTGCTGCCTTCTTCTCCTGCTCCTCCACTTTCGGCGGAATGGCGTAGAGGTAAGCCCGCGCGTGAACCACCAGTTCGGTCATGTTGTAGAACTCATCATTCACGCGCAACGCCTCGCCACGTTCTTCAACGGCGTCTTTGTCTTTGGCCTTGTCCGCCGCCAGTTTCGACTTGAACGTGAACGGCGGCTCGGACGCTTGCGAAATCTCAATCTCTTTGACTTCCATCGGGATATCGGAGTTCCCGAATTCCGTCAACACTCGCGCGAGTTCTCGCTGGTCCACGTGGAGCAGCATCCTGACCGGGATCGGTTTGTAGATCTTGCTCTTGTTCAGATATCGGTAGGAATCCTTGTTTTGAGCGTCTTTTGTACTTGCGATCGCGGGGTCCATGTACTCTTCGGGTACGTCCCATTTCACGTTCGCGCCCTTCGTTCTCGCCGATTTGTCCTCGGACCCATAGAAGAGGTCAATCGTCAGGATGCGTTTCACGGGCGCGTTGTTCCAGGACGTGGCATCCTTATTGGCACGACGCACGACGTCCATCACCGCACGCAGTATCCAGATTTTCTCCTGGGCAAGCCACGCTTCGCCAACAGTCGGCGCGAAGCCGGCGGTAATCCACGTTGGCGATTTGGCGAGCAAAACTTTATCCGCATCCAAGATCACGAGTTGCTTACTGCCCTGGAGGCCGACTGGATCGACGCTGCGGATCAGGTCATAGTACTGGTTCATGAAAATCTTCTGGTATTCGAGGCGCGTCGCCACGTCCACGTCCCCCTTCGGACCCTTCTGAATGAAGGTGTCGTGAACTTCTTTTGGGAATGTCTTGATCGGCTTCTGGCGTTCGTAGAGTTCGATCCATGCGCCGCCAACTTGTCCGTCGAGCAGATCTTTCTTCTCGTTGACTGCGTTTACCCAGTTTTCATTTGGGAACGGCCCCTTGAGTTTGGCATCCAGGCCCGTCTTGATGCCCTCCAGCTCGCGGGCCTTTGCGTCGGCGGACTTCGCGAGGCTCGAAGTGTCAATGAAGTAGCCGACAATCGGCATCACGGCAACGACGCCAACGACGATCCAAAAGCGATAAACCCAGGCAAGTTTCAGTTGATCCATGCGATTCAGTCCTGTGTGACAAACTCCGCTTGGTTCCTTGAAAACGAATCGCCGCCGCCGCGCTGTGTACGACTCGACGGTCGATGCCAGGCAACTTATCCGGTACCAGGCGCCGTGTTCGGCTGATTTGCACCGGGCGCCGGTTGGCCGACTCCTGGTGCTGGGGGATTCCCCGGTTGCGCTGGTGCACTTGGCTGAGCCGAACCCGGCACTGGGCTTGGCTGAGCGCCGCTCGCGGGAGCACCCGCAGTTGGCGCGTTCGTGGCCCGTGGTCCTTCGCTTTTCAACACGGCTTCGGTCGGCACCTGCTTGTTCGGCCCCTGTTTCTCAATGGCGCCCACGATCTCTTGGATTGTTTTTCGTTTTTCCTTTTCAATCGGCTGCCAAATGAACGAGAGCGTAAACTCGGTGCGCAAGATTCCGCCGGACATCGCGACAGATGCACGTGACTCCGCATCTGCAACTCCGCCGCCCCCCCCCCCGGCTCCAGGATCGTCGTTCCGGCTGGGCGGCTCGTCGTTTGCCGCTGCGCCCCCACCTCCGCCTCCGCCCATCCCCATCCCGCCTCCGCCGGCGCCGCCACCACGAGGTGCTGCTGGTGCCGCACCGCCGCCGCTTGCGCTCGGTCGCTTGCGTGGTCCCGTATCAGAACCAGGAACAAAGTTCTTCGGAAAGTTGTAGTCCAGCAACGCGCCGCGGATTCCGACCTGCCGCACATTTGGTGAATGAAAGCCTTTCATGTATGTGGCAAGCGAGTACAGCGTGTGAAGCTGAGTGTCTTTATGGAAGTGAGAACCATACAGCGTGAACACCCACCCTGGCCCCGACGGCGGCTCCGCCTTATCAGCCGGAAGGTGCGACGAATCCGCCCAGTGATACGTCTTGATCGCGCCGTCCCACCAGCCAGCCTTCACGTCGTCGTAGTATTCGGCCTTGATGTCCGAGATGTGCATTTCGCCAAGTTCCCGGAGCTTTTTGCGGTCGGTGACGTTCGCCGGGTTATCGGGAAGTGCCTTGTTGATCACGTCGAGCACTTCGAACCACTCGAGCCGCTTTTCGACGTTCGCCGTCAGCAACTCACCGTTGGACTTCACTTCTTTCCACTGACTCACGGCACCTTCGAACGCGTCCTTTTTCTGAGTGAAATTGTCTCCCGCCGTTTTCGCTTTGGACACCGGCGTGTCGAACGCCTGCGACGTCACGGCGTTGAGCTGCGACCAGTTGCCGAAGAACAGCGACGTGAACGCGACTAGGAGAATCGCCGCGGCCGTTAGCGCCCACGGCTTCTTGCGCCGGATCATCCGCGTCTGGGTAATCTCTGGTGGCAGCAGGTTCGTGCGAATGCCCGCCACTTCAAGCCCTTGCAGCGTCAGGCCATACACCACCGAGAAGCTGAGGATGTTTTCTTGAAACGCGGGAGCCGTGATCACCGAATCGCCCGTCAGCCGAGACAGGCTCTCGACCTTTTCCACTTCATATTGCAGGTTTTGACTGAGGAACTTTTGCAGGCCCGGCAGCTTAAACGCGTTGCCCATGCCAATGATCGTCGTGATCTTCGACTGGCGGTGAACGCTCGAAAAGTAGCCGATCGACCGCTGAATCTCACTGACGAGGTCGTTGAACACGGGCCGCATCGCCTGAAAGATCGCGCGCGGGTCCTGCGCCTTCGTTGCGTTCCGCTTCAGATGCTCGGCCTTGGCAAACGTCAGTTTCAATTCTTTGGTGAGTGCCCGCGTGAAGTGGTTGCCGCCGATCGGCAGGTTGCGTTGCCAGATGCGCGTGCCGTCGGTGATGACGAGATCACTGTTGTCGGAGCCCATGTCGAGCAGCACGATGAATCCGCCAGACGTCGGTTCCGGCTTTTTGCCCTCCAGCAATTCCTCGCGCTGATATTCGCTTTTCTCTTTGTCAGCATCATCCGGCTCGGCCTGTGCCTCGGCGGAAATGCGGTCAAAGCCCGCGAAGTTGTACACGGCGAGCGGCCGCATCTGCACCATGTCCACTTCCACGCCCGTCTCGCGGAACGGACTCATGTACCGATGAATCAGGTCGCGTTTCATCGCGAACAGGCCGATCTCGGTCTCCAGCGCGAACCCCTCGGTCTCGTCCGCCTTGCCGATCGTCTGAAAATCCCACACGACCTCTTCGAGCGCGAACGGAATCTGCTGGCGCGCTTCGTAGCGCACAATCTCCGGAATTCGCGATTGCTCGACCGGCGGAAGTTTGATGAACCGCGCCAAGCCGGACTGGCCAGGCACGCCAATCACAACGCGGTCGCCTTTGACTTGATTGCGCGAGAGAAATGTCTGCAGCGCGTCGCGGCTCAGTTGGTCGGGATCCGCGTCGGGCTGGCTGAGAATCTTCGGGTGTTCGATGTAGTCAAACGCCAGCGCCTCGACCTTTCCCGTCTCGGCGTTGTGTCGCACTCGAAGGGCCTTCAGCGCGCATTGACCAATCTCAATTCCCCAAACTGTCTGATTGCTTGGCATCGAGCGATCCCCTGGTCCACACCACAAAAACTCTGGCGGCAATGACAACCGAAATTACTGCCCCTGCGTGACTTGCTCCGCCCGTAGACCCGCTACACACGCTAACAAACGCCGCGAATGAATGTCAACGAGAAAGATGAAGACTCGCCAAGAATCGCCGATGCCAATTGCTATGACGCAAACCGGCGGCAAACAGTTCCCGGCGGGTGACAGGTCAAAAGGAGTTCTTCGTCATGCTTCAGCCTGACAGGCTTCTTGGCGCAGCAGCCGGGCAGGCTGAAGCCTGGCGTACATCCGCCCGCCTTGCGGGTCTGTGCAGCGACCGCTAACTTCGCTTCGTTCGCGAATGCACCAAGAGTAACGACGGGCATGCTTTTCGACAAACTCATCACGATCCTGCCGCTCGGCCGCATCGACCCCGACCCGGCCGAAGTCACCGAGCTGATTGCGCAATCCACGCTCGGCAGCTATCAAGCCCTGTGGCACCCGACCATCCTCAGCCGCAGTGCGACGCTGCCCGTTTGGTCAATTCCGGCGGATCCGCCGATCGCGGCGCCGGGCCAGATCATCATCGTGCCGGAACCGACGCGGCGTTTTTTGGCCGAGGCGTGGGAGGAGCAGGCCCGCTCCGCCGGTGCACGGCTGCTTGTCGGCGAAGAGACCCGCGACCGATTCTCCGCGCGGCTGCGCGAGCTTCTCGCGGCGGAGTTCGCGCCCAACGGCTCGGAGCCCGCTGCGGGAGAAGCGCCCAGCCGTGGCGTGCCTGGGGTCGAGTCTTCAAGCCCGCAACCGAGTCAAACGCCGGCCGACGCTTCGAGCCTCCCGGCGGATTCGACTGCCGATTTCTTCGCGCTGGGCCTGGCTCGGCTCTGGCTCGAAATGCTCACGGCCTACATGAAGCACGCGAACACGCTCGACGAAACCCGCTTTCAGAAAGAGGTGCTCGCCGCGGCGGCCGCCGCGGTAGTCGCCGATCCGGAGACCTGCGAGAACCACCTGCGGGCCGCGTTCCAACTGCTCCGTGAGGCCCGCGATCAACTCTATCCGGTCGAAGTGCATCTGATCGACCTCTGCCTCGTCGATCCGCGGGCGGGCATCGACCGACTCGGCCGGCAGTTGAACCTCGGCCAGCCGGTGAACATTTTTCTCAGCGGCCGCGCGGCCGAAGAATTGCGCCGCCGCGACCCCGCAACGGCGGAGCAATTGAAGAAGGCACTCGAAGTCGCCGAGGCCGAATTGGTCGGCGGCGAGTTCGACGAAATCGCATCGACCCTGCTGCCCGTCGAATCGCACCTGTGGCAATTTCGCCGCGGCGAAGCGAGTTACCGCGACGTGTTCGCCCGCATGCCGACGGTCTTCGGCCGCCGCCGATTCGGCATGGCCCGCCACGTACTGCAGTTACTCAATCGTCTTGAATTTCATCACACGACAAGCTGCTGTTTCGACGACGGCATCACGCCGACGCGGCCCGACGCCAAGGCGCGCTGGGAAGCGCCCGATAGCACGACGGTCGAATCGCTCGCTCGCCTTCCATTCGCTGCCGACAGCGCGGTCGAGTTCTTGCGATTGCCGTCGCGGCTGGCCAAGACCATGTCGGGCGATTTCGTCGCGACGCTCGTCATGGTGCACTGGCCGATGCCGGACACGCCGTGGTATCACGACCTACTTCGATTGACGCGGCACGCCAACGTTTTCGGCCGCTTCACGACGCTGTCGAATTTTTTTCAGACGACCGAGCCGCCATCGATTTCGAGCTCGCTCTCGAACGACGATTTCGTCAGCCCGTTTCTGGAATACTCGCACGGCCGCCGCGCCCGCGGCCCGATCAGCGACTTCGCCGAGCAGCACCGGCGGCGGACGCGATTCGAGACGCTGCGCTGGCTGCGCGCGGTCGAACTCGCCGTGCGCCGCAAGCCGCACGACGACCCGCGCGAGTTTGACGACCTCGAATCGAAACTCGAAACGAACGAGCCGGGCACCGACGCGACGCTGCGCGGCGAGACTGATCGGGCACTGGAGCGATTCGCGAGTTTGGTCTGTCCCGCGGCCGCGGACGGCGTTCCGGGCTGGCTCGTCGTGAACCCGCTCGGCTTCGATCGGCAGGCCATCGTTTGTGCTGAATCGGCAGCGTCGCACGCGGAGCCGTCGGCCGGCACCCCATCCGCCGACGCCGCCGCTTCGTCCGCGGTGCCGCTCGCGCTGCCGGCAATGGGATTCGTCTGGCTGCCGCGCGCTTCGAGCACCGGCGAATCGGGCACCGGCGCGCCGGTTTCGATCGCCGGCCTGACAATCCGCGGCGAGTCGCTCGAAGTCGAACTCGACGAAGCGACCGGCGGCATTCGCGCCGTGCGCACGCTCACCGGCCGTTCGCCGCTCGTCGGCCAGCAGCTTGTGCTCTGCGGCGTTCGATCGTCGCTCGGCGCGAACGACGCGTCGGCCGGCCCGGACAATTCCGCGGACAGCTTCGGCACCGAACCGATCAAATCCGAAATGCGCGCAACTTCGACGACGACGCAATCGAGCGGCCCCGCTCTCGCCGAGATCCGCGTGGAGGGCGAACTGCGCGCGGCGCCCTGTCCGACGTGGGCAAGCGATTCGGTGATGGCACGGTTCCGCCAAACCGTTCGGCTGCATTGCGGCGAATCGCTCGTGCGCGTCACGATCGAAATCCTCGAGTGGAAACCGAGCACGTTCGATGACCGGTCCAGTCCGTGGCAGGCATACCTGGCGAGCCGATTCGCGTGGCCTGATCCGCGCTCGATGATGCTCCGCAGCGTCGGCACGCTGGCGGAACCGACGAACTCTCGCCGGCCGGAATCGCCGTATTTCATCGAAGTGCACGCGGGCCGGAACCGCACCGCGCTCGTGACCGCCGGCCTGCCGTTCCATCAACGGCACGGCGACCGCATGCTCGACGTGCTGCTCGTGACGGCGACCGAAGATTGCCGCCGATTCGAGTTGGCGATCGGCGTGGACGTGCCGAATCCGTTTCAGGCCGCGTTGGACCTCGTGTCGCCGCCTGCTATGATCGCGCTGCCGAGCGGCCCGGTGAGCGGCACGAGCGGCTGGTTCTTCCACGTGGATGCCCGTAACGTCGTGATCACGAGCGTGACGCCGCTCGCGAGTGACCGGGCCGGAGTGCGACTGCACCTGTTCGAGTCGGCCGGCCGGTACACGCGGGCAAAACTCCGCTGCGTGCGCGACGTGACGGAGGCCCGCATGACCGATTTTCGCGGCCAGCGACTCGCGACGCTCGACCACGAAGGTGACACCGTGCCGCTCGACTTGGCGCCGCACGAATTCACGCAGATCGAAATCGAGTTTGCCTGAACACTTAACCCTAAACTTGCAACCCAAGACCATTCCATGATCGTCACGATCGACGGACCCGCGGCGGCCGGTAAATCGACCGTGGCCAGGGGCTTGGCGGCGCGGCTCGGTTTTGAATTTCTCGATACCGGCGCGATGTACCGCGCCGTGACGTTCGCCGCGATTCGCCGCGGCGTGCCGCTCGACGACGATGCGGCGCTCGGCGAGTTGGCCGGCTCGCTGAAGATCTCGCTGCGTGGCAACTCCGTGTGGCTCGACGGCGAAGAAGTGACCGTCGCGATCCGCGACGTTGCCGTCACGCGCGCGATTCGGCACGTCGCCGACTCCGCACCCGTTCGCCGGCACATGGCCCGACTGCAGACCGAGGCCGCCGCCGGCCGCGACATGGTCACCGAGGGCCGCGACCAAGGCACAGTCGTGTTTCCCGACGCGGCCTGCAAAATCTTCCTGACCGCGCGGCCGGAAATCCGCGCGGCGCGCCGCCAAAGAGAATTCGCCACGCGCGGCCAGCACCTGTCGCTCGAACAAGTGCTCGCCGATCAGGCCGAACGCGACCGCCGCGACGCCTCGCGCGCCATCGCCCCGATGGTACCCGCCGCCGACGCCGTCGAATTCGATTCGAGCGACCTGCCGTTCGATCAAGTCGTCGACCACCTCGAGCAACTCGCCCGCGCGGCGATGTGACCATCCTGGTTTGGCCTCGCCCGTTATCGAAAGTTGACGCTGATTCGAATGAGTCCGAGAAGAAACACGACGGAGTAGACGCGATGCGGTTGCCAGGCCTACTGCGCGTTGTGAACAGGCGAAGCGTCGCGCTGCCGATTGCTGTGCTCATTATGTTTTCTGCTAACAACGCTCCTAATCGATCCGGCGCGGAGTGCCATTACCTTCCATTCACGACGAGTTCGTTGACTTTCCGCCTTGCCGGCGTAGACTGACGACTCAGTTGAGCTGGAATTTGCGGGGTCAACTCTCAGCCGCTCAACCCGTGCTTCGCTATTTGCCGACCCGACCTGAAGATGGATGGTGTGCAGGATGTTTTGATTTCGCGCCATCTCAAGCCTAAGGATGACCTAACTGAAAACCTTGCTCGTGACCCCGGCTGGCACGCGGAGGACGTAAGCGACGCGAAGCAGGAGGTGTAGTGTTTCGGCTGAAGTGGCACACCGGGGAAGTTAGACTGGCGGTCTCACGTGAAATGAGCCCTTAAGGAGGAAGAAGAAGAGAAGAGCCTTGAGGGGAAGAGGAAGAATCCTGGAAGGAG
>Ga0247727_10000474_pt1 | contig 97334 bp, 77 predicted proteins | sample WisWelCaveWW1625_FD_202498 | JGI IMG/M metagenome (GOLD analysis project Ga0247727, IMG submission 202498) | Biofilm microbial communities from Wishing Well Cave, Virginia, United States - WW16-25 | ecosystem: Environmental > Aquatic > Deep subsurface > Groundwater > Cave microbial mat | place...
CAGCCTGCCGCGTCGGCACTCCTGCCGACGCTTGGTTGGGCGGCCCCGTGCGCCGAGATGAGTCTCGGCGCGGCAGACACGAGTGTCTGCGCCACGTCTGGGAACATACGTCATCGTAATTCCGAACAGGAGTACTAAGCGCTAACCGCGCGGAGGATCCGAGCCATGAAAGACCGCTTTGGCATTGACTGGAGCAGCATCCCGGGGACGCACTTCTGGCGCCGGCCCATCCTCGGGCGCCGCCTGTTCTTCCGTCACGTCGCCTCGGCCGTAGGCGGCTACTTTCTGCTGCCGTCGCGTCCGGGTGAGACCGTCGCACGGGCCGCGGGCACGCCGCTCGGCGTCGCCAAGAACTGCATCTTCATCCTGATGGCCGGAGGGCCGAGCCACGCCGACACGTTCGACCTGAAAGAAGGAACCTGGACGCCGGCCGCGTTCCAGCCCACCAGCTTCGGCGATGTGCGCTTCCCGCGCGGGCTGCTGCCGAAGCTGGCCGAGCAGATGGATTCCATCGTGCTGGCGCGCTCGGTGAAGTCGTGGGCGGCTGTGCACGGGCTGGCGCAGACCTGGATGCAGATCGGGCGGAACCCGATTTCGGGCCTGTCGCGCATCGCTCCGCACATCGGCTCGGTGGTGTCGATCGAGCTCAGCCCGCAGAACCCGGACCGCACGCTGCCGGCGTTCCTTTCGCTGAACACCGGCGTCGGGCCCGGGTCCGGCTACCTGGCGCCGGAGCACGGCCCGTTCTACGTGAGCCCGGGCGGCGGCGGGCTCGGCAACACCGTGCACCGCGACGGACCGGCCGTCTTCGACCGGCGCAACGAGCTCATGCTGCAACTGGACACCGAGGAGCGCGCGACCTCTTCGATCGGTCCGGCCAGCGCCGAGATGGCGTCCTTCCACCTCAGCGCGCGCCGGCTGATGTACAACAGCAACGTCGACCGCGTGTTCACCTTCGACCAGAGCGAGCGGCTGCGCTACGGGAACAGCGGCTTCGGCAACGCCTGCATCACGGCGCGAAACCTGCTGCGGAGCGGCCTGGGGACGCGCTTCGTCCAGATCACGGTCGGCGGTTGGGACAACCACAGCAACATCTATAACGGAGCGTTGAACGCCTCCAACGCCAACTCCGTCGGCCGGCAGTTCGACGGCGGGCTGGGCACGCTGCTCGCCGACCTGAAGGCGGATAACCTGCTGGACGACACGCTGGTGGTGGCGATGGGCGAGTTCGGCCGCACCGTGGGCGGCCTGAACGCGCAGTCCGGGCGCGACCATTTCCTCCAGCAGGCGGTGCTGTTCGCCGGGGCGAAGCTGCGCGGGCCGCGCGCCGTCGGCGCCACCGACAGCATCGGCCGCGCAACCACCGAGACCGGCTGGCGGCGCGATCGCGACATCCGGGCCGAGGACATCGAGGCGACCATCTACTCGGCGCTGGGCATCGACTGGACCACGATCCGCCGCGACGATCCGCTCGGGCGCGGCTTCGAGTACGTGCCGTTCGCCGACCGCGACCTCTACGGACCGGTTCACGAGCTCTGGTCGTAGTCGCAGGGTGAATCATGAGCCCCACCATGGAGGCCGTGGTGTTCCTCGGCGAGGGCCGGTGGGCCGTCCAGGAGGTGCCGACGCCGCGCCTTTCCTCCGACCAGGAGGTGCTGCTGCGCACGGATCGCGCGAGCATCTGCGGCACCGACATCCATATTCTCTCCATGCCGCCGGGCCATCCCGCCACGCCGGGGAGCATCCTGGGTCACGAGTACGTGGCCACCGTGGTCGAACCGGGAACCAAGGCCGGGCACCTGGCGCCCGGCGACCGCGTGGTGGTCGATCCCAACCTGACCTGCGGGCTGTGCCGTTACTGCCGCCTCGGGCTGACCAACTGCTGCGAGAACATGACCACGCTCGGCATCTTCCGCCACGGGGGGCTGGCTGGTTACAGCGTCGCGCCGGCGCGCGCGCTGCACAAAATCGACCGCGCGGTTCCGCCGGAACGCGCCACTCTGGCCGAGCCGCTCTCCTGCGTGCTGCACGCCTTCGAGCAGGCCAAGCCGACCCCGGGGGAGAGCGTGGTGATCCTCGGCGGCGGGCCGATCGGGCTGATGTTCCTGATGCTGTTCCGGGCCGCCGGGGCGGGCAAGGCGCTGGTGGTCGAACCGGTCGAATTCCGCCGTCGCAAGGCCGGCGAATGCGGCGCCGACGCCGTGCTCGACCCGAACTCCGGCAACGTCGCCGAACAGGTGCGGGCGGCCACCGAGATCGGCGCCGACGTCGTTGTGGATGCGGCCGGGACGCTGCTGCCGGAAGCGCTTGCCCTGGTACGCCGCGGCGGCCGCGTGGTGCTGTTCGGCATGAACCTCCACGCGGAACGCCCGGTGAACCAGTACTGGATCACGCGCCACCAGGTGACCGTGATCGGATCCTTCATCCAGCAGACGGCGTTCCCCAAGGTGGTGCGCCTGCTCGAAGCCGGGCTGCTGGGGCTCGAGCGGCTGGTGACGCACCGCCTGCCGCTGTCGGGGATCGGCGAGGGTCTGGAGGCGATGCGGCGCGGGGAGGCCATCAAGGTGGTGGTGGAGCCGTGACGGGGGCATTTGACATCACGGAGCGCATGCGCCGCACCGTCCGGTGGTTCCGCGCGAGTGTCAACGAGGTGCTCCGGCTTGGTCTGAACGCCCCGCAACAACTCAAGCCGAAGGGCCGGTTCGTCATCCGCGCCAGGCCGTTCGGTCTTCCACCCGGGTTGTCCTACGACAACATCGGGGAGCTGCTGGACCAACTGGATGGTCCCTTGCGTCGATGATCCTGGTGGATGCGGATCTGCTGCTGTACGCCTATGACTCCTCCTCGGCGCATCATGTGGTGGCACGTGACTGGCTGGAGCGGGTGTTTTCCAGGCCCGAACCGGTCCGGATCGCCTGGATTACACTGCTGGCTTTCCTCCGCGTGAGCACCGACTCGCGGCTGCGTGGCGAGCGTTTTTCTCCCCAGGAGGCGGTCGCGATCATCGAGGAGTGGCGGGCCTTGCCGAACTTCGATTTGCTTGCGCCCGGCGAACGCCACTGGGAGATCCTGGCCGGTCTGCTCCCGGCTTCCCAGTCGCGAGGGCCGCTGGTGATGGATGCGGATCTGGCGGCGCTGGCCATGGAACATGGCGCTCTGCTTTGCACGACGGATCGGGACTTCACGCGCTTCCCCGGTCTGCGCTGGGAGAATCCTCTGGTGACGGCGCGGTCTTTGTGAAAACGACAGGCCAGGAGGCCTGTCCCACCGATCAGAACCGGTACTTCAGCGCGAACTGGATGATGCGCGCCTCGGTCGAGGTGCCGACGATCTGGCCGAAGCCGCTCGACGCCTCCACGCCGGGCACGCTGAAATTGGCGCGGTTGAAGGCGTTGAAGAGCTCGCCGCGAAACTGCAACGAGTGGCGCTCGCAGAGCTTGAAGTTCTTGCTGAGGTTGAAGTCGACGTTCACCAAACCGGGGGCGCGCAGGATGCCGATGCCCGAGTTGCCGAACGCCTGGTTGGGGACAAAGCCGTCCTGGCCCGCCACGGCACGCAGGATGCGGAACGCGTTGGTGTCGAACCAGCGATCCACCGTGCGCTGGCCTTCCGGCAGCGCCCCATCCGCCAGCCGGTTGGGACGGCTGCGCCGCTCGCCGCTGAGGTTGAGCACCTCGGCCTGGGTGATGGTGAGCGCCAGTCCGGTCTGCGCGGTGAAGATCGGCGAGAAGTCCCAGCCGCCGAGAACCGCCTCCAGACCGCGCGCGATGCCGGAGCCGAACGGCCGCCCTTTCCCATAGGGGATCTCCCAGACCGCGGAGGCGACGAAGCGGTGCTTGACGTCGAATTCGGCCGGGCCGTACTCGCTGCGCCGGTCGGGCCCGTTCTGCGGCCGGCGCTCGGCGCCGACGTCGACGCCGTTGCCCGCCCCGCTGGTGGAGAGGTGATCCACGGAGTTGGTGAGCGCCTTGCCCCAGGTGTAGGAAACCAGCGCCGACAGGCCGCGGGCGAAGCGCTTCTCCAGCCGGCCCTGCAAGGAGTGGTAGTTGGAGATTCCCAGGTTTTCGAGCAACTGGATCTCTCCCTCGAAGCCCTCGCCGGCCAGCGGGAAGGCGCCCACCACCGGCGCGCCGGCCGCGTTGAACGTGAACGCGCGCTGGTTGAGGTTGCGGAACGCGGCCAGCTTGGCTCCCTTGTTGCCGACGTAGGCGATCTCGAAGAGCAGGTCGCGCAGCACCTCACGCTGGATGGAGAAGTTCCACTGCTGGACGTAGGTGGTCCGCTGGCCCATATCCTGCGCCTTGCGGCCGACGGTGCGCTGGTTGACGCGCCGGATGTCGACGAAGCCGGCCGGCACGCCGTCCTGCAAGCGGAAGATGGCGTCGGCGGCCTTCAGGTTCTGGCTGCCGCCGATGTTGGCGTCCGCCTGCACGATGAACGGCAGGTTGAAGCCGAGCAGGCCCTCGCGTCCCTGGCGGTTGCTGTGGTTGAAGAAAATCCCGTAGGCGAGGCGAAGCACCGTGCGCGAGACGGGCGTCCAGGCGATCCCGATGCGTGGGGCGAAGTTGTTGTAGTCCGGCCGGATCAGCGCCTCCTGGAACAGGCCGCCTTTCTTGGCCAGCTCGAACGCGCGCGTTTCCTGGTTGATGTTGGACCACAGGAATCCGCGCTCGCGGGGCGGCGTGGAGAACTCGTAGCGCAGGCCAAGGTTCATCGTGAGTTTGGAGGAAACCTTCCAGTCATCCTGCGCGTACAGCGCATAGAGCTTCTGGAACTGGTTGAAGACGGTGTTGGAATCCTGCTGGTAGCGCGTCGGGAAGCCCAGCAGCAAGTCCGCCAGCGCACCCTGCCATTGCCCGTTCTGGTTTGTGAATCGACCGGTGTAATTGAACCGGCCGAGCAGCGAGCTGACGTCGCGAATCCCTGTCTCCAGCCCGATCAGCTCGCCGCCGAACTTGAACGCGTGATTGCCCCTGACCGAGGCGAGCGAGGTGCGATAGGTCCACGAGCGCGGCGTCTGGAACTGCGGCACCGACGTGGTCCGGCCGATGCGTCGCAGGTTGCCTCCGGGGAAATCCATCACCGGGATGCCGCCGCAGACGCTCTCGTCGGTCGGCGCGCCCTTGAGCCCGATCAGCTTGTCCGGGCAGCCGGAACCGAAGTTCGGCGGCGTCTGGAAGAAATTCCCGCGCGAATAGCCGTAGCGGATCTCGACGACCTTGGTTGGCGAGACCACCCAGGTGCCGCCGGCCGCCACTTGCTGCGACCGCCACTGCGCGGCGCCGAAAGTGTCGTTGAACGATCCTTCCGCCAGCCCTGGTCGAGGCGCGGGCTTGAAGAGCTCCGTGTCGGAGAAGGAATAGCGGGAAAACAAGGTGATCTTGTCGTTGAGGCTGTGGTCGAAGCGGACGTCGAACTGGTCGGTGCGGTTGCGCTCGATGGGCACGTGAACGTAGTTGTTGTCCACCTGGCCGGGCACGCCGGTGTTGGGGTTGGGGCTGACGTCGATGACCTTCTTCCCCACCGGGTCGATCAGGTTCGCCGGGATAATCCAGCAGTTGCCGCTGCGGTCGTTGCAGTCGGCCGTGGCCGGGCGGCGGAAGTCCTGGCCGGAGTCGTTGGGGTTCAGCGGGTTCGCGATGGGGACGGTGAAACGCCCCTCGCGCCAGGCGGCCTGCGGCACCGAGGTGAAGCGGACGGTGCCGGCGCGGTCGCGCAGCCCTTCGTAGTCGCCGAACAGGAACGACTTGTTGCGGATGATCGGTCCACCCAGCGTCCCGCCGATCTGGTTGCGCAGGCGGAACGGCTTGGGCGCGCCGGCTTTGTTCGAGAAGAAATTGGCGGCGTCCAGGTCGTCGTTGCGGTGGAACTCGTACCCTGAGCCGTGCAGTGTGTTCGTGCCCGAGCGGATCACGGCATTGATCAGCGCGCCGGAGCTGCGGCCGAACTCCGCCGAGTAGGCGTTGGTCTGGATCTTGAACTCCTGCAACGCCTCGATGGAGGGCTGCACCACCTGCACGTTTCCGCCGCGGAAGGAGTTCGAGTAGGAGGTGTTGTCCACGCCGTCCAGCAGGAACGCGTTGTGGAAGGCGCGGTTGCCGTTCACGTTGAAGGCGCCCTTGAAGCCGATGCTCTGCAAGCGCGGCGTCGCCATCAGCACGCCGGGCGAGAGCAGCGCCAGTTGGTTGTAGTCGCGGCCGTTGAGCGGCAGCTCGACGATCTTTTTCTGATCGATCACCGAGCCGCGGCCGGAGGTCTGCGTCTCCAGCAGCGGCGCTTCCCCGGCGACGGTGACCTGCTCGGCGACGTCGCCGACGTCCAGTTTGAGATCGAGCATCGCGGTCTGATTCACCTGGAGCGTCACGCCGGAGTGGACGCGCGTCTTGAAGCCTGCATGGGAGGCCGAGATCGTATAGACGCCCGGGCGGAGGCTGGGGATGAAGTAGCGACCGCTTTCATTCGACACGGCGGACGCGGAGAGATTGGTTGCTTCGTGGGTAACTTTCACGCTCGCCCCGCCGATGACGGCGCCGCTCGGGTCGCCGACCGTACCGGTCAGCGTGGCCAGCTCGGACTGCGCGGGCAGGATCGCCGGCAGAACGAGCAGCGGAAGGCACCGAACAACGGCAATGACGAGAGCTCGAATCGACATGGTCCACCTCCAGGGATGCGGTTCAATTGCATTATAATTCAAGTCGCTCGTGCAGCATGTAAAACTGGGCATCCTCGGAGCGGGCGCGGCCGCGCGGCGGATTCATCTTCCGGGGCTGCGGCTGTGCCCGGACGTGGAGGTGGCGGCGATCTGCGATCCGGACCGCGGCGCCGCCGAAAGCTCCGGCATCCCCGACGTCTACACGCGCTACCAGGACCTGCTGGCGCGCCAGGACCTGGACGCGGTGATCGTGGCCGCGCCGAATCACCTGCACCGGGAGCTGGCGCTGGCGGTGATCGCGGCGGGCAAGCACGTGCTGTGCGAGAAGCCGCTGGCGCTCAATTTCGCCGAGGCGACCGCGATGCGAATGGCGGCCGAGGCGGCGGGAATCGTTCACATGACGGCGTTCACCTACCGCTACTGCCCCGCGTTCCGTTATCTCGATCACCTGGTCTCGACGGGGGCCCTGGGAGAGATCCGATCGGTGCGCGCCGCCTACCTGATGGCGATGGCGCAGCACCTGCACGGGTGGCGGTCAAGCCGGCTGCTGGCCGGCTCGGGCGTGCTGGCCGACGTGGGCTCGCACCTGATTCACCTGGCGCTCACCGCGGCCGGGCCCATCGTCTCGCTGACCGCGCACCAGCGCCGCTTCCGCGACGATCCCTCCTCGGACGTCGAGGACTGGGTGGGGTTCCTGGCACGATTCGCCGGCGGCGCCTGCGGCACGTTCGAGATCTCGCGCGTCTGTCCGGGGCGAGGCGCGGGCATGTGGGAGAACATCCACCTGGAAGTGTACGGAACCGAGGGGAGCGCGGTGTTCTGGTCGCGCGACACGCGGGCGCTCCAGGTGGCGCTCGGAGCCGACGCGCGCGATCCCGGCCGGCTGCTCGAGCGCATCGAGGCGCCGCGGGAGTTCTGGAAGCTTCCGGGGGCGCCGCGCGACGAGAACGCGGGCGACCCGTTGTGGGATTACCGCTACGACCAGGCCTTCCAGTTCGTCGCCAACGTTCGCAGCGGCCGGCCGGCGGCGCCCACGTTCGCCGACGGCGCAAGCTGCCAGGCGGTCCTCGACGCCGTGCTGCGCTCGGCCGAGACCGGCGGCTGGGTTGGGGTGGAGGCATGAAGGCGGCTGCGGCCGCCCTGCTGGTGCTCGCGACCGCCTGCGGCGACGGGCGCAAGGCTGTCACGGTGGCGATCAACGCCGGCGTGGAAGGGGCCGCACTCGAGGTGGCGGCCCGCGAGTGGGGCGCGCTCCGCTCGATCCCCGTCGAAACAGTTGTGTTGCCATACGCCAACCTGTTCGAGAAGGAGCTGCTCGATCTGGTCAGCGGCACCGGCGCCTACGACGTCATCATGATCGACGACCCGTGGTTTCCGCAGCTTGCCGCCACGGGAAGCCTGGCCAACCTGGAAGCGCTCCTCGGCCGGAGGGGGCTGGGCGCGCCCGACTCGGATTTTGCTCCGAGCTGCCTGCGCGTGTGCCGTCATCCCTACGAGACGGGCCCGTATTATGCGCTGCCCTACGTGGGCAATTCGCAATTGTTCTTCTACCGCGCCGACCTGTTCCGCAAGCACGGGCTGGAGCCGCCCCACACCTGGCAGGCGGTGCTCGAAGCGGCCCGCAGGATCGGCGCCGCCGAGGGCATGTACGGCTACGTTATGCGCGCGGCCTCCGGCAACGCCGTGGTCACGGATTTCATGCCGCTGATGTGGGCCTTCGGCGGCGAGATGCTCACGCCCGGGGGCGAGCCCGCGGTGGCGAGCCCGGAGGTGCTCGAGGCGCTGCGGTTCATGCTCGAGCTGGGCCGCTATTCGCCCCCCGGTTACGCCGGGTTCAACGCCGACGAGCTCGGCGTGCACCTGCTGCACTCCACCGCCGTGATGAGCATCAAGTGGCCGGCGTGGATCCCGGCGATGGACGATCCGGCGAGGTCGAAGGTCGTCGGCCGGATCGAGTTCGGACGCATGCCGTCGGCGCGGAAAGCGGGCGCGCCGGCGTTGGGCGCCTGGCTGCTCGCCATCCCCTCGGCCTCCCGCAACCAGGAGCTGGCGCTCGAGTTTCTCCTGTGGGTCACCGCGCCCGGGCCGATGAAACAGGCCGCCCTGCGCGGAAACCCTCCTACGCGGCGCAGCGTGTTCGCCGACCCGGAGCTGCGCCGGCGCTTTCGCGGGTTTCCGGCGCAGCAGATCTCGATCGAGACCGCGCGACCGCGTCCGCGCACCCCGCACTGGAACGAGCTGGAGAACGCCTTCGGCATCTATCTGTCGCAGGCCAACGCCGGCGGCGTCACGGCCGAAGAGGCGCTGCGGCTGGCGGACCGCGAGATGCGCGTCATCCTGGGGAGGAAGCAATGAGTGTGGGACAGGCCTCCCGGCCTGTCGTTTGCCGGGTGTGGCGGCCCCTCCTGTGGACCGGCCCGGCCGTCGCCCTGCTGCTCGCGCTCTCGGTCTATCCGCTGCTCTACCTGGTGAAGTTGAGCTTCACCGGAGCGCAGGGCGGGTTCACGCCGGCGCACTACGCGCGACTGCTCGAGGACCGCTTCTTCCTCATCGCTGTCTGGCAGACGCTGCTCTACACGGGGGTGGCGCTGGCGCTCGAGCTGGCGCTCGGCCTGGGTTTGGCTCTGCTGGTGGATTCGCTTCCGCGCGGCCGCGGCCTGTTCCGCGCGGGCCTGCTGGCGCCCATGCTGCTGCCGCCGGTGGTGGCGGCGGTGGTCTGGCGTCTGATCTACAACCCGCAGTTCGGCGTTCTGAACGGAACGCTGCGCAGCCTCGGAGTCGACACGAGCGGGCTGGTCTGGACGTCGGGGGAGAGCTCGGCGCTCCTTTCGGTGATCCTGGTGGACGTCTGGGAGTGGACTCCGTTTCTGTTCCTGCTGCTGACGGCGGGCCTGCAAGCCGTCCCGCAGGAGCCGATCGAAGCGGCGCGCATCGACGGCGCCTCCTCCTGGCGCGTCTTCCGCGACGTGACGCTGCCGCTGCTGAAGCCGACGCTGCTGGTGGCGGTGTTGCTTCGCGCCATGGACCTGATGCGCATCTTCGACCAGATTTTCATCCTCACCCGCGGCGGCCCCGGCTTCGCCACCGAAACCGTCAGCCTTTACATCTACCGCACCGCGTTCCGCTTCTTCAATTTCGGCTACGCCGCCGCCATGTCGTTCGTCTGCCTGGTGCTGGCCACGCTGTTCGCGCGATCGCTGATGCGGCTCATGAAAGTGGGGGTAGCGCGATGAAACGCGCGCTCGCCTACGTGGTGGCGGCGTTGGCGCTGGCGTTGTGGCTGGCCCCGGTGTACTGGCTGGTGACCATTTCGCTCAAGAAGGAAGTGGACCAGTTCGCCTGGCCGCCGTTGTGGTTTGGGTTCACGCCCACGCTGGAGCACTACCGCGAAGCGTTCTGGGTGCGGCCCTTCGGCCGCTACCTGCTGCACTCGGCCATCGTCGCCGGTGTTTCGACGCTGGCGGCGCTGGCGGCGGGAGTGCCGGCGGCCTACGCGCTGGCGCGGTTTCACTGGCCGGGCGGGTGGCGGGAGCGGATCGGCTTCTGGATCCTCTCGACGCGCATGCTGCCGCCTGTGGTCACCTGCATCCCGCTTTTGCTCATGATGCGCGACGTGCGGCTGCTGGACTCTCTCGCCGGGCTGATCCTGATATACACCGGCTTCAATCTGCCTTTCGTCGTCTGGATGATGCGCGGCTTTTTCGAGGAGATCCCTGTCGAGCTGGAGGAGGCGGCGATGGTGGACGGCGACTCGCGGCTGGGCGCGTTGGTGCGCGTGCTGCTGCCGGTGGCCGCGCCCGGGCTGGCCGCTACGGCCGTCTTCTGCCTGATCGTCGCCTGGAACGAGTTCCTGTTCGCGCTGATGCTCTCTCAGACCGACCGGGGGACGACGCTCCCGGTGGGGATCGCCGCGAGCGTGACCCAGTACGAGATTCGTTGGGGCGCCATGAGCGCCGCCGGCGTGGTGGCGATGGCTCCGGTGCTGGTGTTCGCCGCCGTCGTTCAGAAGTACCTGGTGCGCGGCCTGACGCTCGGCGCGGTGAAAGGTTGATGGCGGCGATGCTCGAGCTGGACGGAATCCGAAAAAAGTTCGGCGCCGTGACGGCCGTTGACGACATCTCGCTCGCCGCCGGCGAAGGCGAGTTCGTCGTACTGCTCGGCCCCTCCGGTTGCGGCAAGTCCACCCTGCTGAGAATCGTCGCCGGGCTGGAGGCGCCGGATCGCGGGCGGGTGCTGATCGGGGGCGTCGACGTCACCTCGCGGGAGCCGCGCGACCGCGACCTGGCCATGGTTTTCCAGAGCTACGCGCTCTACCCCCACATGACGGTGTTCGAGAACATCGCCTATCCGCTGCGGATCCGCAAGCAGCCGCCCGCGCGCATCGCCGCCGAAGCCGGCCAGGTGGCGCGCAAGCTCGGACTCGAGGACCTGCTCGACCGCCGGCCGAAGGAGCTCTCCGGCGGCCAGCGGCAGCGGGTGGCGCTGGCGCGCGCTATGGTGCGCCGGCCGAAAGCGTTCCTGATGGACGAGCCGCTCTCGAACCTGGACGCGCGGCTCCGCGTCGACATGCGGGCCGAGCTGAAGCATCTCCAGCACGAACTGCGCACGGTCACCCTGTATGTTACCCACGACCAGGCCGAGGCGATGACGCTGGCGCACCGCATCGCGGTGATCCACCAGGGCCGGCTGTTGCAGTACGACACTCCGGCCAACGTCTATCACCGTCCGGCGAACCGCTTCGTCGCCGGCTTCGTCGGCAGCCCGGCGATGAATCTCATCGAGGGCGACGCGGAGGGTGCGGCTTTCGTATGCCCCGCGTTCCGCCAGCCGTTTCCGCCCGAGGCGGCGGCCGCACTCGGAAGCCGGAGCAAGCTGGTGCTCGGCGTCCGGCCCGAGGACGTCGAGGTGTCCCTGGAGGTGTCCTTGGACGAGCAGCCCGCCTGGCACGCCGCGCGCGTCTATGTGGCCGAGGAGATGGGAAACGAAACGGTGGTGCGATTGTCCGCGGGCTCGGTGGCGCTCACCGCCCGCGTGGCGGCAGGCCTTGGCATCGACTTCGACGCCACCGTCTGGTTCCGCCTGAACCCGGCGAAGCTCCACTGGTTCGACGCCGCAGGCGGCGAAGCCATCCGGTGAGCTCGGCGCCGGGCTATTGAATTTCGATCGACTCGACCTGAATGATGTCGCCGTCCATCTTGCCGGTGACCTTGGCCTTCAGGTCTTTCTCCTTGGCTGTCTTCTTCAGCACGGCCAGCGTGCGCGCATTGCCGCCTTCGTCGAACTTGACGAACTTGCCGTCGGGCAGAACCAGCCCAAAGCCGCCCTTGGCGCAGCTCAGCGCGCAGTCTTTCGTGTGCCCGGCCAGGTCCCGGCCCTTGCACATCACGTCGACCACAGTGCCGTTCCAGGTCTCGGCGGCCGCGGTGGCCGCGAACAGCGTGATCAGGCAACCCAGTATCAGGAATCGCTTCACGGTGTGGAATCCCCCTGGAAATAGTATAACGGGAGGCGATGCGACCGCGCATACGACACGGGCAGCACCGCGCCCCGCGAGGGCTATTGCCGGAATCGGCGGTGGTCGATAAGTGGAGATGGACTCGGCGCTGCGCCAGGTGGAACGCGTGGACCGCGCCGGCACTTGCTTGACACCCGATGGCTGATTATACTGGCGGTTTCGACGGGACTATGAGCAGCACGGCAACCACGCTGATCCACGACGATTTCGACCCGGTGGCGCCGATGAGGGAAGCGGCGATGTTCTACGGGCTTTTCCTGCGTGGCCACTCGGTGGAGGCTCTGCGCCGGGACATCGACGTCCCGATCGTCGTCCTGGAGAAATGGATGCAGCCGCACCGCTACGAGTCGTCCTTCCGCGACAACCTGCGCCGCGTGTATCAGCATCGCAAGCGGGTGCTGGCCATCTTCGACGAACTGGTGACAGGCGAAAAGATCCGCGCGCGTATCCAATAGCTCGCGGCCTTCCTCCTCAAGATCCTCATGAAACCACAACACGTCGGCGCGTCGAAGTCGGAAATCCTCTCGACGCCGACGCGCCCATTCGAACCCTTGGGCGCCGGCAGCGCTTCGGAAATCCTGACGCGCATGCAGGGGACCGCTTTCCAGGGCAAGCAGCTCGGCCTGGCCTTCGAGGTGTGGAAGACGATGCTCGCGGACCGCTGCACCATCCTCATGGGGATGGCGGGCGCCATGGTGCCGGCGGGGATGCGGCGGGTGGTGGTGCGCATGATCGAGAACCGGCTCATCGACGGGCTGGTCTCGACCGGCGCGAACTTTTTCCACGACCTGCACGAGACGCGGGGCCACTGCCACTACCAGGGATCGCATCGCATGGACGACGCGGCGCTGGCGGACAACCTGGTGGACCGCATGTACGACGTGCTGGCGGACGAAGAAAAGTTCCGCGAGCACGACCTGTGGATCGGCGCCTTCGCCGCTTCGCTCGACCAGTCGCGGCCGTACACGACGCGGGAATTCCTCCACCTGCTGGGCCTGGAGCTGGCCAAGACCGCGGCCGAGGACGGCATCCTCACCGCGGCGGCCAAGGCCGGCATCCCGCTCTACTGCCCGGCGGTCGCCGACAGCTCGATCGGCATCGGCATCGCCTGCCACCGGATCAAGGAAGGCAGCCGGTTCCTGTTCGACGTCATCGGCGACGTTGAGGAGACGGCGCGGATCGCGGCCGAATCCACCGCCACCGGGGTGATCTACTTCGGCGGCGGTACGCCGAAGAATTTCGTGCAGCAGACCGAGGTCACCGGCCTGATCCTCTCCGAGAACATGCAGGGGCACAAGTACGCCATCCAATGCGTGACCGACGCGCCGCACTGGGGCGGCCTTTCCGGCTGCACCTTCGAAGAGGCGCAGAGCTGGGGCAAGATCGCCAAGGACGCCTCGATGGTCACCTGCCACTGCGACTCCACCATCGCCATGCCGCTGCTGATCAGCGCGCTGCTCGAGCAGAAGGAGCTGCTCGCCACCCGCCGCCGGCCGCGATTCGGCATGGGGCCGCGGCTGGCGATCGAACCATAACGCCGCGGGACGGATGAGTGTTAATTCTGCCTGGCGGGAGGTCGAAATCCCGGTCGGCTGGTGTACTATCAGGTCGGATCGCCGGAGACGGCCGCGTTATGGCGATTCGGCGACCGGCTCATGTTCCGATTCGTTCTCATCTTGACGATGCTCGCGCCCCCTCTTGCGCTCCGGGCACAGGTGGCGACCGCCAGCCTCGCCGGGAGCGCCCGGGACCAGTCCGGCGCGGCTGTGCCGTCAGCCCACGTCACGACACGGCATGACGCCACCGGTTTCTCCCGCCGGGTGGTGACCGGCGCCGGGGGGGAATACCGTCTCGACGATCTGTTGCCGGGCCGCTACACGGTCACCACCGAGAAGCCCGGGTTCCAGAAGCTGATCGTGGAAGGCCTCACGCTGGAGGTGGGACAGAAGGGCAAGCTTGACCTCTTGTTGAAGGTGGGCGCCGCGCGCGACAGCGTGACGGTCCGGGCGGCGCTTTCGCCGCTGGAGGCGGGCGACTTCTCGGTTGGCTACCGGCTGGACTCACCGGGGTTGCGCTCGCTGCCGATCGAGTCGCGTCACGTGATCGCTCTGGTGACGTTGGGGCCCGGCGCGGTTCCCAGGCATTTAGGCGGCTTTACGCACGACGTAATCAACGACGTGCAGGAGGGCCCCGGCGCCGTCGCCCTCAATCCGCCGATCCACGGTGGGCGATCCACGATGAACGTGTTCCTGCTGGACGGCGCGTGGAATACCGACCTGAATACCCGGGCCGTGGTGGTGCGCCCGCCGATCGAGGCGGTCCAGGAGTTCCGCGTACTGTCGTCGGTGGCCTCGGCGGAGTTCCCGGCGGCCGGCGGCGGCGTGGCCGACCTCGTAACGCGCACCGGCACGCGGGCCTGGCATGGGAACGCCTTCGAGTACCTCCGCAACGAAGCTTCCGACGCGCGCAACTTCTTCGACGATCCGGTGCTCGCGCGGCCGGTATTCCGTCGAAGCCAGTTCGGCGGCACTTTGGGCGGGCCGCTGCCGGTTCGCTCGGCGTTCTTCCACGCCGCCTACGAGGGATTGCGGGGGCGGGCGGCCAAGTCGCAACTGAGCATTGTGCCCGATAAGACCTTGCGCGGCGGCGATTTTCGCGGGCAGGCGCCGATCTTCGATCCCTTGAGCCTGGACGCAGCGACAGGCCGCCGGCGGCCGTTCGCGAACAACGCGATCCCGGCCCAGCGGATCGATCCCATCGCGCGGCGGTTTCTGGAGCGCTATGAGCCGCTGCCGAACCGGACCGGCGCCGCCAGTAACTACCTGGACGCGACGCCGGCCGAGCGCACCGAGGACATCCTCTCGGCGCGGGTGGACCGGGAGTTTCGCGACTCCAGCCGCGTCTTCGCCCGTTACACCCTGAACGATGCGCGCAATCGACTGGCGGCGGCCTTTCCGGAGCTGCCGACCAGGGAGCGCATCCGGGCGCAGCAGGCTGTCGCCGGGCACACGCTGGCCCGCGCCCGGTGGCTTCACGAGGCGCGATTCTCGTTCACGCGCCTCAAGGTGCTGGAGCTGCCGGAGAGCGCCTTCCGCAATGACGCGGCGGGCGAGTTGGGTGTCGGCGGAGTACCGCGGGATCCGCTGCATTTCGGCCTGCCATTTTTCCTGGTGACCAATTTCTCGATGGTGACGGATACTCCCAATCGCCCGCAGGCGCAGCGGGACAACCTGTGGCATCTCTCCGAGAGCGTATCGTTGGACCGCGGCCGGCACATCTGGAAGCTGGGCTTCCGGTTCACGCGGTTTCAGTTGAACTACCTGCAAAGCCGGCTGTCGCGCGGCCAGTTCATTTTTACCGGTGCGTTCACGGCCGACCCGGGCGCGGCCGAGCCGGGCGGGGATCCGTTCGCCGACTTCCTGCTGGGGTTCGCCCAGCTCACCGAGCGCAACCTCGGCTCGGCGCAGGCATACTTGCGGCAGAGTCTGTTCTCCGGCTACGTGCAGCACGACTGGCGAGTGAGCCCGCGGCTCACCATCAATCTCGGTTTGCGCTACGAGTACGCCGCGCCGTTCACCGAACGTCGCAACAGTCTTCTGAACCTGGATTATTCGGCGCTGCCTGCAACGCCGCGCCTCGAGCCCGTGAATCGGGGGGTGGCCCCCGATCGAAATAACTGGGCGCCGCGGGCGGGTCTGGCGTGGCGGCTGCCGGGGGGGTGGTGGTGGACGGGCAAGGAAGCGGTCTTTCGGGCCGGCTATGGAGTCTACTTCAGTCCGGAAATCGCGATCGAGGCTTACGACCTGGTGCGCAACGGGATCCGCAACGAGCGGAATCAGACCGATGGCTCCAGAGCGCCGCTGCTCACGCTGGCCAACGGGTTCCCGCGGACGGCCACCACCGGCTTCCCAACTTATTTCGGACTGGATCCGAAGGCCCGCACCGCCTACGTGCAGCAGTGGACGGCGGGAGTGCAGCGGCAACTTCCCGCCGGCGTTGTGGCCGAGGTCGCCTACCTCGGGGCCAAGGGGACGCGGCTCGGCCGCTTCCGGACGTTCAACACCCCGCTGCGCGTGGTGACGGGCGAAAACCTGCCGCCGCGGCCGGGCGAGCTGCAAACGCTCAGGCCGTTCCCCTCCCTTGGCCCGATCATACAGAGGCAGCACATCTCCAACTCGATCTACCACGCGTTGCAGATCAAGGCGGAGAAGCGGATGGCGCGGCGGCTGTCGTTTCAAGGAAGCTTCGTGTGGGCGAAGTCGATCGACGATTCCGACAGCGTCATCAACGGGTTGTTCGACAGTGTCGGCGCGCAGGACGAGCGCAACCTCAGGCTGGAGCGGGGGCTCTCGTTCTTTCACGTCGGACGGCGGATCAGCGGGGGTTTCCTGTACCAGTTGCCGGGCACGCGCGCGCTGGGGCGGCTGCTGGGCGGTTTCGAGCTCAGCGGCATCGTGACGATGCAGGACGGCACACCGCTGAACCCGGTCTTTTTTGCCGCTGACTTTGCCAACAGCGGAACACCGAACCGGCCGAGCGTCGTCCCGGGGCGGAAGATCGGGCTTCCGCGAAGCGAGCGGTCGGCTGACCGATTCTTCAACACCGACGCGTTGCGCGAGCCCGAGCCGTTCACGTTCGGCAACGCCGGGCGTAATATCCTGCCGGGGCCGGGGAACAACCTCCTCGACCTGGCGCTCGGCCGCCGCTTCGCGGCCGGCGAGGGCCGCTCGATCGAGTTTCGGGCGGAGTTTTTCAACGCGTTCAACCATCCCAACTTCGGAATCCCCGGGCCGTATCCGGACTTCGGCCCGTTCTTTGGAAAAATCTTTTCTACCGGAGAGCCCCGGCGGCTACAGTTCGCCCTGCGCTGGGAGTTCTGAGCCCCCACGGGGGCTGTCGCGGCCTGCGGCCGAGGAGCTCCCGGCATGGATGGAAAACAGCGGTCATGCCATTCTAAGAAGCTCTATTGCGGGCCGATCGGAACCACGGATAGAGCAGCGGCAGCAGGAACAGCGTCAGCACGGTGGAGGTGGCCAGGCCGCCGATCACCACGCTCGCCAGCGGCCGCTGGATCTCGGCGCCGGTGGTGGTGGCGATGGCCATCGGCAGAAAGCCGAGTGAGGCCACCAGCGCGGTCATCAGCACGGGGCGCAGGCGCAGGGCGGCTCCTTCCATCACCGCCTCCTCGACGGCCATGCCATCGGCGCGCAGGCGGTTGATGGAGCTGATCAGCACGATGCCGTTGAGCACCGCCACGCCGAACAGGGCGATGAATCCGATGGAGGCCGAAAGGCTCAGGTGCAAACCGCGGATCCACAGCGCGGCGATCCCGCCGACCAACGCGAAGGGAACATTCAGCAGGATGAGCAGTGCCTGGGGCACGGAGCCGAACGCGGCGAACAGGATGGCAAAGATGATCGCCACGGTGAGCGGAAGCACCGTCATCAGCCGGCGCGTGGCGCGCTGCTGGTTCTCGAACTGGCCGCCCCAGTCGATCGAGTAGCCGGCCGGCAACGGGAGCTGGCGGTCGACGCGTTGGCGCACGTCGGCGACGAAGCTTCCCAGGTCGCGCCCGCGTACGTTGGCCTGCACGATGATGCGGCGCTGCCCGCTTTCGCGCGAGATCTGCTCCGGGCCGCGGGCGAACTCGACGCGCGCCACCTGGCCGAGCGTCACGCGCTCGCCGGCGGGGGAGGAAAGCGGCAGCCCGCGGATCGCGTCCAGGTCCCGCCGGTAGTGGTCGGGCAGGCGCAGCACCAGATCGAACCTCCGGTGCTCTTCGACGATTTCGGAAACGGGAAGCCCGCCGACCACGGCGTCCACCACCTCGCGGACATCGGTGACGTTGAGCCCGTAGCGGGCCAGCGCGGGGCGGTCCACCTCCACCCGCAGCTCGGAGACGCCGGAGACCAGCTCCATCTGCGCATCGGCGGCGCCGGGCACGGCGGCGAGAATCGCCAGAGCCCTCTCGGCCAGCCGCGTGAGCGCGCGCGGGTCCTCGCCGAAGATTTTCAGCGCCAGGTCGGCCTTGACGCCGGAGATCACTTCGTCCAGACGCATGGCCATGGGCTGGGTGAAGTTGCAGGCGACGCCGGGAACCACCGCCAGCGCCCGCGACATCGCGTCGATCAGCTCGTCCTTGCCGTGGAACCGCTTCCACTGCTCGCGCGGGGTGAGCAGCACGTAGAGGTCGCTCTGGTGGATTCCCATCGCCTCCGTAGCCAGGTCCGGCCGGCCGGTCTTGGTGACCACGCCGGCCACTTCCGGGAAGCGGCCGAGCATCTGCTCGATGCGCGTGCCGATATTCACCGACTCGGTGAGCGAGATCCCCGGGAGCTTGCGGGTTTCCACCAGGATGGAACCCTCGTCGAGGCGCGGCATGAATTCGGTGCCGATCCACGCCACCGAGCCGAGCGCGGCGGCCACCAGCGCCAGCGCCGCCAGCAGCGCGGCGGGCCGATGCCGCACCAGGAAGCCGAGCGCGCCCAGGTAGCGCTCCCTCACCAAGCGGAACCAGCGGTCGTGGTGGCCGCCGACGCCGCGGCGCAGGGCGAGCGTCGCCGCCGCCGGCACCACCAGAAGCGCCAGCACCAGCGATCCCGCCAGCGCCGAGCAGACCGTGATCGCCATGGGACGGAACATGCGGCCTTCCAGGTCGCCGAGAAACAGGATGGGCAGGTAGACGGCAATGATGATCAGGACGGCGAACAGGATGGGCCGGGCCACTTCCTGCGCGGCCTGGCGAATCCGCTCGCGGGCGTCCAACGCCGGCCCGTCGACGGGCTGCCGGAGACGGCGCACGGAGTTCTCCATCATCACAACCGCGCCGTCGACGATCATGCCGAAGTCGATGGCGCCCAGGCTCATGAGGTTTGCCGAAACGCCGAACGTCTTCATGCCGAGGAAGCCGACCAGCAGCGAAAGCGGGATCACGGCGGCGACGATCAGGGCCGCCTTGACGTTGCCGAGAAACAGCAGCAGCACCAGGATCACGAGCAGGCCGCCCTCGACCAGGTTTTCCACAACCGTGCGCAGCGTGGCGTCGATCACCTCCGACTGGTCGTAGAAGGGAACGATGCGCACGCCCTGGGGAAGCCGGATCGCGGCCAGCCGCTGCTTGACGCGCTCGATCACCGTCTTGCTGTTTTCGCCCTTCAGCATGATGGTCATGCCGGAGACCGTCTCACCCTTCCCGTTGCGGGTCACGGCTCCCTGACGCTGCATGGGACGCGCACGCACGCGCGCGACGTCCTTCAGCAGCACGGGTGTTCCGGCGCTGGCGACGATGACGATCTGCTCGATGTCCCGCTCGTGGCGCACGCGGCCCAGGCCGCGGACGGTCACCTGCTCGGACCCGTGCTCGATGTAGCCGCCGCCGAAGCCGGCGTTATTCTCCCGAATCCGCGCGTGGACGTCGCGCAGCGCGAGACCGTGGCGGCGCAAGCGGATCGGGTCCACTTCGACGTGCACCTGGCGCGTCTCCCCGCCCCAGGTATTCACCTCGTTGACTCCCGGGACGGTGCGGAGCTGGTTGCGGATCTGCCAGTCGTGGAGGGTTTTCAGGTCCATGGGTGAGTGGCCGTCGCCTTCGATGGTGTACTGGAACACCTCGCCGAAGGCGGTGGCTACCGGGCCCATGCGCGGCTCGAGTCCCTGCGGCAGGCGGGCGCGCACCTCCTGCAACCGCTCGCCGGTGATCTGCCGCGCGAAGTAGGTGTTCACCGAGTCTTCGAAAATCACGGTCACCATCGACAGGCCGAGCCTGGAGATCGAGCGGATGCCCTGCGTGCGCGGCAGTCCCATGAGCGCCGTTTCGATCGGGTAGGTGACCAGCATCTCGACTTCCGCCGGCGCCAGCGCCGGGCACTCGGTGGTCACCACCACCTGGTTGTTGGTCAGATCCGGGAACGCATCGATGGGGATCTCGAGGAACGCCCAGACGCCGGCGGCGATCAGGCCGAGCAGGCCTGCCAGCACGAGCCACCGGTTGCGCAGGTGGAAGTCGATCAGCGGGGCCAGCATCGCGAGCGGCTATTCCTCGGCCAGGGACGCTTTGAGTATCTCCGACTTCAGCACGAACGCTCCCCGCACCACCACGCGCTCGCCGGCGCGGATTCCTTCGGCGATCTCGACGCTCGATCCGGCGACGCGCGCGGTCTGGACGGGCCGCGCCTCGAAGCGGTTGGCGTCCTTGCTCACGAACACGCACGAGACGCCGTGAATCTCCTGCACGGCGGATTGGGGAAGGAAGATCCCGGGGCGCGATCCGCCGGTTTCCAGGTCGGCCATGGCGTACATCTCCGGCTTCAGGAGGCCGTCGGGATTGGGCAGCTCGACGCGCACCTGGAGCGTACGCGTCTGGGTATCGAGCTGTTCGCCCAGCCGCTGGATTGCGCCGCGGAAGCGGCGTCCGGGATGCGCCTGGACCGATACCAGCACCGGCGTGCCGGAGCGCAGTCGCGAAAGATTCTCCTCCGGCACGGAGGCGATCATCCACAAGGTATCCAGGTCGGCCACTACGAAAAGCTCGCCGGAGGACGCGACCACCGTTCCGGTGGTGACACGGCGCTCGAGCAGAATGCCGGCGGCAGGCGAGCGGATCGGCACCAGGTCGGCGTCGGAGCCCTGTGCCGTGGAGGAGGCCTCCGCGGGGACGTTGAGAAACTCGACCAGGTGGGCGCGTCGCCGTTCCACCTCGGTGGCCGCCTGCTGCACAGCCGCCTGGGCGTTGCGCAGATCGGCTTCGGCGTGCTCCACCTGCTCGAGCGAGGCGGCCTTCAGGTCATGGAGCCGACGCGCGCGATCGCGGGAGCGCAGGGCGTAGGATTCGGCGGTCTCGACGCGCGCCAGCTCGGAGACGGCCCTGCGATACTCGGCGCGTCCGTCGTGCACCTGCGGGCTGTAGAGGAGCGCCAGCGCCTGCCCCTGCCCGACGCGGTCGCCGACCTGCGCCAGGATGCGTACGACGCGGCCTTCGGTGGAAGCGCCGATTCGCCACGTGCGCGACTCGTCGAGCGTGATCCGGCCGGTGGCGGCGAGCGTTTCCGGGATTGCCCTCGGCCGGACCTCCTCGATCGCCAGCCCGGCCTGCTTTTGCGCCGCCGCATCCAGGACCACCTCCGTGCGGGCGGACGACGGCGCAGCGGCCGGCGAGGCGTTCTCCGCCTGGGTGCTTCGGTTGCCGCAACCCGCGGCCGCCGCGAGCAATGCCGGCAGAATCAGGCGCCATCGGGTCACGGCGCCACTCCCAGCGCGCTCGCGAGCGCCGCCAGGCTCTGCCGGTATTCGGCCAGGCTGCGTACATACTGTACGTCGGTCTCGATGCGGATGCGCTCGGCGTCGAGCAGGCGCAGCAGATCGGCGCCGCCCTCCTGGTAGGCTGCCTGGGAGATTCGCGATGACTCGGCGGCCTGCTGCCGCATCGGCCGCAGCGCGTCGGCGATCTGACGGCGCCGCATCCGCTCGTCGGCAATCGCGGCGCTGACTTCGGCGCGAACGAGCGCCTGGGTGGCCGCCAGGTCGGCCTCGGCGCGGCGGATGTCGGCGGCGGCGGCGGCGAGCCCTCCCTGGTTACGGTTCCCGAGAGGCAGGTCGAATTGCACGCCGCCGACCATGGTGTCGAACCCGGCGGTGCGCTTGTAACCGAACAAGACCTCCAGGTTGGGGCGCGCCGCGGACTGGTGCAAGCGCAGGCCGGCCTGCGCCTGCTCGACGGCAAGGCGTGCGAGCTGCATCTCGACGCGCTGGCGAAGAGCGGTGGAAACGTCGGCCGCTGCCGGCTGCGCGGGTGTCTCTAGCGGCGCGGGCGCCTCGAGCGGGTCCGCGAAGCTCACCTCAGGGAACTCCGCGCGTCCCATCTCCTGAAACAAAAGGATGCGCGCACGCTCGGCCTCCAGTTGCGCCGCGTTGGCGGCCACCGCCAGCCGCTCCTTCTCCAGCCGCACGCGCAGCAGGTCGGCTTCCGCCATCGCCCCCAGGCGCACGCGGATCTCGTGGTACTCGACGATGCGCTGGAAGTTCGCGCCGCTCGCCATCAGGAGCTTGTGAACCTCGCTGGCGCCGGCGGCGATCCAGTAGGCCTGCTGGACCCGTCCGCTGATCTGGCTCCGCAACAGCTCCAGCCGGAGCCGAGTGGCGCGCAGGTCGACGTCGGCCAGCTCGACGCGCCGCTGGCGTTTGCCGGCGGTCTCGAAGGTCTGCTGGAGATAGGCGAAATCGTCGGTGTCGTTCCAGAAGCGGAAGGGACCGTAGGGCCGCACGTTCTCGCTCTGAAGCACAAGCCGCGGATTCGGCCCCAGGGCGGCCTGGCGGCGCATGCCTTCGGCGACCGAGATCCGCCCGCCGGCGGCCGCCAGCAGCGGGTGCGCGGAAAGGGCCTCCCGCACGGCCTCCGTCACCGCCAGCGGCGTCTGCGCCGGCGCGGCCACGGCCAGCACGATCAGCCACCAGCCACGTTCTATCGATGCCCGCACTTCCTTCTTGATGGTAAACGATTCCATCGACGCCTCCGCGATCGAGCCGGCGGGCCGCCCCGCGCACTCGCTACACTGGTTTTATGCAGATCCCAATCTATCAGGTGGACGCGTTCACCAGCCGGGTGTTCGCCGGTAATCCGGCCGCGATCTGCCCGCTCTCGGAGTGGCTCGACGCGGATCTGCTGCAAGCCATCGCCGCCGAGAACAATGTTTCCGAGACCGCGTTCTTCGTCCGCCGCGGAGACCGCCACCAGCTTCGCTGGTTCACGCCGACCGTGGAGGTGGACCTGTGCGGCCACGCCACGCTGGCCTCGGCCTGGGTGATCTGGAACTGCCTGGGCGCCGCGGACGACCAACTGGTGTTCGACAGCCGCGGCGGCGAGCTGACCGTGCGTCGCAGCGGCGACCTGCTCACGCTGGATTTTCCCGCGCGCCCGCCGGAGCGCTGCCGGCCGCATCCGCGGCTGATCGAAGCGCTCGGGACGCAGCCGGTGGAAGTGCTGGCGTCGCGCGACTACCTGGTGGTGTATGCCGCCGAGCAGGACGTGCGGTTGCTGCAACCGAACATGGAGCTGCTGGCAACGCTCGACCGCTTCGCCGTCATCGCGACGGCGCCGGGTGGGGAGGTCGACTTCGTGTCGCGGTTTTTCGCACCGGCGCAGGGAGTGGCCGAGGACCCGGTGACCGGCTCGGCGCATTGTACGCTGATTCCCTACTGGTCGCGGAGACTCGGCAAGCCGCGCCTCAACGCGCGCCAGGTTTCGCAACGCGGCGGCGAGCTCTACTGCGAAGACCGCGGCGAGCGCGTCTGGATCTCCGGCCGCGCGGCGCTGTTCCTGACGGGCACCCTCTGCCTCGGCGAGGAGTCACCGCTTGCTACGCGCGCGGCTCAGTAGTGCGATTCCGAGCCGGTAGAGGCTTCCCGCCAAAGCTGGTGATAGAGTGGCCGCACACTGTCGTCCAGCCGGTCGGCCAACCCGGCCGGAAGCCTCAGGGTACGGATCAGGTCCTGCACGTCGGCCAAATCGCGCCGCCGATGCGCCGCCGTGGCGCCCGAGGCCAGCTTCAATTCGATGAGCCGCTCCAGCATGAGCACGCGGACACCGCCCAGTTCGATAGATGCTTCCTGAGGGTGCGGGAAGCGGATCGGCTTCGGGGCACCATCGCCAGGGTACTCCCCGGTGATGAGCACATCGATCCGCACGCCGGTTTCCGCCGCCCGAAAGGACCTCTCCGCGCCTGGGAAGGCCGACGCGTAGCCTCGACCCAGATAACGAGCCTTGAAGTCCGCCAATCCTTCCGGTGTGAGTAAGATGTCGATGTCCAAGGTCATGCGCACCAGGCCGTGGTGCCCGAGCGCCATGGCGCCGAGGACCGCGTAGGGAATTTCCGCTTCATCCAATCGTCGGACCAGGTCACGCAGGGCCTGGTGCAGGCTGCCCCGTTCCATAAAGAATTCGCTGGCCTCCTGGAGGAGCGCGTCGCTACTCTGACGAATTCGATCTTCGAACGCTGTTACGCCCCGTTCACTCATGTTACGCCCGGCCCATGAACTCGTCGAGGGTTTCGAAGTACAGGTCCAGATCCGCGGGCCGGGTGTGGATGTGGGTCGAGACGCGCACGCGCGCGCCGAAGCCGATCCAGATTTTGCGCTTGCGGCAGGCCTCGGCGAGCGCCGCGGGCGGCGGCTTGCGGAACTGGAACGTCACCAGGGCGGCGTACATGCGGTCGTCCTCCGGCGTGAGCACCTCCAGGTAGGGGCGCCGCCTCGCCGCTTCGAAAGCCCGTCGCGCGAGCCCGTGGATGCGGGCGTAGATGCGGTCGACGCCGATGCGGCGGGCGAAGCGCGCGCCGGCGAGCATGCCCTCGAAGATGGCGCGGTTGTTGGTGCCCAGCATCATGAATCGCGCCGCTTTCAGATCTTTCTGATTCCACCGGCCGGTGACGGTGTTCGGCCACAGGCGGTCGCTCATCTCTTCGCGCATGTAGAGGAGACCGCAGCCGGCGGGCGCGAACATCCACTTGTGCGGGCTGCCGGCGTAGAAATCGCAGCCGAGATCGGCGATCCGCACCGGCGTCTGGCCGTTCATGTGCGCGCCGTCGACCACGGTGAGGACGCCCTTCTCGCGCGCCGCGCGGCAGATTTCGCGCACCGGCAGCAGCAGGCCGGTGGGGGAGGTGATGCCGCTGAAGCTGAGCACCCGCGTGCGCGGGCCGATCGAGGACACAATCAGATCGGCGAGCTGCTCGGGGCCGCGCGGAGGCAGGGGAAGGGCCACCTGGCGGAGCGCGATGCCGAAGCGCGCCTGCTTCATCTCCCAGCAGTTGCGGCCGCTCGGATGCTCCTGGTCGGTGATCAGCACCTCGTCGCCCGGCTTCAGGTCCAGCCCGCCGGCGATCGTGCTCATCGCCTCGGTGGCGTTGTGGACCAGCGCCAGCTCGCTCGCCGCGCAGCCGACGAAGTCCGCCATCTCGGCGCGATGCTCGTCGAGGGTTTCATAGCCCCAGCGCGGGTAGTTCGGCTCGTCCATCGCCACCGCCGCGGCGCCGTTCATGTAATCGGCGATGGCCTGCAACACCGGCCTCGGCGCCACCCCCAGGCTGCCGTTGTTGAGAAAGGCGCGCGCCGACGGCAGCAGGAACTGGTCCTGGCGGATGCGGAGCCAGTACTTTTCCGCGTCGCGCTCGAGCAGCTTCGCCTCCGGCAGAGGCACCGTTCCGGCGCCCCGGGCCGCGGGAACGCCGAACAGCGCGGCCGCGTACACCATCCCACGCATCGCCTCTCTCCGATCCATGGCCACCCCCTGTTCTCCGTGTACGATTCTACCGCGATGCTTCTAAGCAAACGGTATGACCGATTGCTCCCCTACGTCGTGGGGCGCCACTCCGCCGTCAGGCGGGGACAGCCCCTGTAGGGGCTCAATATAATGGTCCGAATGCTCCCACGCCTTGCGTTATCATTTTTGTCATTTTTCTGTGCCGGCGCGCTCTCGGCCCAGGATGGCGCCGCCATTTATCAGAAGCACTGCAACGTCTGTCATCGCGCGGGCAACGAGAACCGGGCGCCGCTGGCCGAGTCGCTGGCGAAGATGTCGCCGCAGGCGATCCGCGCCTCGCTCGAGACCGGCTCGATGGCCACGCAGGGACTGGCCCTCACCGAGGCCGAGCGGATCGCGGTGGCGGGTTATCTCGGCAAGGGCACGGCCGCGCGCGTGGAGACCGCCGCCGGCGTCTGCGCGCCGGGGAGCGCCCCTCGGACCGATTCGTCATTCTGGAACGGCGGAGGCGTCGATGCCATCAACAGCCGCTTTCAGCCGGCGAAGATGGCCGGTCTCACGGCCGCCGATCTTTCGCGGCTGAAGCTGAAATGGGCGTTCGGATTCCCCAGCTCGAGCGTCGCCATCGCGCAGCCGACGCTGGTGGCCGGCAAGCTGTACTTCGGCAGCAATGACGGAACCGTCTACGCCGTGGACGCGCGCACCGGCTGCACCTACTGGACCTTTAAGGCCCAAACCACCGTGCGCGCCGCCATCTCGGTGGGCGCCATTCGTGCCGGCCGCTACGCGCTGCTGTTCGGCGACACGCAGGCCAACGTGTACGCGGTGGATTCCGCCGCCGGCTCGCTGATCTGGAAGACGAAGGTGGAGGAGCACCCCATCGCCCGCATCACCGGCGCTCCCAAGCTCCACGGCAACCGGTTGTACGTTCCGGTGTCCTCCATCGAGGAAGTGCCGGTCTCGAACCCCTCCTACGCCTGCTGCACGTTTCGCGGCAGCGTGGTGGCGCTCGACGCCGAGTCGGGCGAGCGGATCTGGAAGACCTACGCCATCCCGGACCCGCCGCGCCCCACGCGCAAGAACTCCGCCGGAACGCAACTGATGGGCCCGGCCGGGGCGGCCATCTGGTCGTCGCCGGCGCTGGACCTCGACAAACGGCTCCTCTACGCCGCCACCGGCAACGGTTACTCCGATCAATCGGTGCCCTACACGGACGCGATTCTCGCCCTCGACATGGACACCGGCTCGCTCAAGTGGTCCAGGCAGTTGACCGAAGACGACAACTGGAATTTCTCCTGCATTAATCCGAACCGGGCGAGCTGTCCGGAGAAGGCCGGGCCGGACGTGGATATCGGAGCCCCGCCGATCCTGCGCACGCTCGACGGCGGACGCCGGCTGCTGCTGGTCGGCCAGAAGTCGGGCGTCGTCCACGCGCTCGATCCGGACGCGCAGGGCAAGATCGTATGGCAGACGCGCATCGGCCACGGGGGCGCGCTCGGGGGGATCCAGTGGGGCATGGCCGCCGACCGCGAAACCGTCTACGCGCCGCTCTCCGACATCAACCGCGCCGACCCGGCGGCCGGCGGCGGCCTGTTCGCTCTGCGCATCGCCACCGGGGAGAAGGTCTGGCACACGCCGCCGCCCAAACCGGCCTGCGCCGGCAAGCGCGGGTGCAGCGCGGCGCAGATGGCGCCCGCGACGCTGATCGACGGCGTGGTCTTCTCCGGCTCGATGGACGGCCACCTGCGCGCCTATTCGACCGCCGACGGCGCCATCGTGTGGGACTTCGACACGCTCCAGGAATTTCCCACGGTCAACGGCGTCAAGGCCGGCGGCGGATCGCTGAACGCCACCGGACCGGTGATTGCCGGCGGCATGCTGTACGTGAACTCCGGCTACTCGTCGCTGGGCGGCATGGCCGGCAACGTGCTGCTGGCGTTCTCCGTCGACGGCAAGTAACATAGTCGCGTATGCTTACCCGCGTCTTGTATCACACGCTGCTGCTGTTGTGCGCCGGCGTTCTCGCCGCCGCGAAGTTTCCGATCACGCACGAGACCATGTGGCAGATGAAGCGCGTGGGCGCGCCGGCGCCGAGCCCCGACGGCAAGTGGGTGGTTTTCTCCGTCACCGAGCCGGCCTACGACTCCAGGGACCAGTACTCGGACCTGTGGATCGCGCCCGCCGACGGCAGCGCCAAACCGCGCCGGCTCACCTTCAGCAAGGGAGGCGAGAGCGGCGTCGACTGGAGTCCGGACAGCAGGCGCGTCGCGTTTTCCGCCCGCCGCGAAGGCGACGAGGAAAACCAGATTTACATACTCGACGTCGCCGCCGGCGGCGAGGCCGTGCGTCTCACTACGCTCAGCACCGGCGCTTCTTCGCCGCGCTGGAGTCCGGACGGCCGGGCGATCCTGTTCACCAGCTCCGTCTACCCCGGCGCGGCTGACGACGAGGCCAACAGGAAGATCGCCGCCGAGCGCAAGGCGCGCAAGTACAACGCCCGCGCCTACGACGGCTTCCCCATCCGTTACTGGGACAAGTGGCTCGACGACCGCTGCCCCCACCTGTTCGTCCAGCCGCTCGATGAAGGCGTCAAGGCCCGGGACGTGCTCGCCGGAACGAAGCTGGCGGCCGAGCCAGGCTTCGGCGGAACCATGGGCCTGTCAGGCCAGGATCTGCCCGGCGTGTGGGTGCCGGACGGGCAATCGGTGGTGTTCGCGGCCAGCGTCAACAGGAACGCCGCCGCTTACGCGGATACGGTGACGCACCTGTACCAGGCGCCCACCAGCGGCGGCGAGCCGCGCCAGCTTACCCGCGGCCCGGACTCCTACTCGCAGCCGCGATTCCGGCCCGACGGCCGGGCGCTGTACTGCCTGTTCGCGCGCGGCGGCGCCAAAGTGTACTCGCTCGACCGTCTGGCGATGTTCTCCTGGCCCAACCCGGGTGAGCGCACGCTGGTGGCGCCGGCGCTGGATCGCTCGGTGAGCGGCTTCGCAATCACGCCCGACAGCGCCACCATCTACCTGCTCGCCGAGGAGAACGGGCACGAAAAGCTGTTCCGCGCGCCGGCATCCGGCGGCGCGTCGCAGTTGGCGTTCGAGATGTCGCTCGGCGCCTATACCAACCTCAGCATTCCCGCCCGCGGGCCGGCGCCGCTGCTGGTGGCGAACTGGGAGAGCGCGGTGAATCCCGGCGAGGTCGTGCGCATCGATCCGGCGGCCGGGCGTCACGCGCACCTCAGCGACTTCAACGTCGAGCGCGCCGCCGCCATCGACTGGCAGCCGCCGCGGCACTTCTGGTTCACCAGCAAAGCGGGCCAGCGGATCCACAACATGATCGTGCTGCCGCCCAACTTCAGCGAGAGCAAGAAGTATCCGCTGCTGGTCTTCATCCACGGCGGTCCGCACGGCATGTTCCGCGACCAGTTCTTTCTGCGGTGGAACTACCACCTGCTGGCGCGTCCCGGCTACGTCGTGCTGATGACCAACTTCACCGGCTCCACCGGGTTCGGCGAGAAATTCGCGCAGGAGATCCAGGGCGACCCGCTGCGCGGTCCGGGCAACGAGATCAACGAAGCCGCCGATGAGGCGATTCGCCGCTTTCCGTTTGTCGACGCCACGCGCCAGGCGGCCGGCGGGGCCAGCTACGGCGGCCATCTCGCCAACTGGCTGCAAGCCACCACCACGCGCTACCGCTGCCTCTACAGCCACGCCGGGCTGATCAACCTGGAATCGCAGTGGGGCACCAGCGACATCATCTACCAACGCGAAGTCAACAACGGCGGTCCGGTCTGGGAGCAGGGGCCGGTGTGGCGCGAGCAGAACCCCATCCGGTACGCGAAGAACTTCCGCACGCCCATCCTGCTCACCATCGGGGAGAACGACTTCCGCGTACCGCTCAACCAGACCATCGAGAACTGGAGCGTGCTGCAACGGCTGCGCATTCCCAGCCGCCTGGTGGTCTTCCCCGACGAGAACCACTGGATCCAGAAGGGCGAAAACAGCCGCTACTTCTTCGAGGAAATGCACGGCTGGCTGAAGAAGTACCTGGGAACAGTGGAGTAGCATATGCAAGAGCCCGGCCGATCCCCGCGGCGTGGCCGCCAGGAAAACACGCCGCCGCCCTTCCGCGGGCGACGCTCCGAAACCGTTCGCACGACGATTACGCTGCCGGCCTCCGCGCTGCGGACAGCCAGCGAGGAAGGCTTGCGGGATCGCGCGCGGGCCATCGATAGAAGCCGCCGGATTCTGGAGCTTTGGAGAAAGGCCTGTGTCCCGCGCGACGAGGAGGAGCGGTTGTTGCTGGAGGGCATCGTTCTGGAAGAGAGCGAGTGATCGATCGCGAGGGCGAGCCATTCCTGTTTGACACGAGCGCCGACAGCTACCTGACCAGGACTCGGGAGCCGCTCGAGCGGGAGTGGTTGCGGTCGTACCTGAAACGGTTCCCGATCCAGGTGTCCGTGATCACGGTCGTGGACCGGCTGCGGGGGTATGCCCTGGTCGTTGGCAGGTGCGAGCCCCGCCGACGGCGCCAGTGGCAGGCGGAGCGGGAACATAACGTTCTCGCGGGGATTCCACCAGCCGATGGGTCCTCCGCGGGAGGATTGGTTGCGCGGGGCTGGCCCCCATCAGTTCGGCAGCGACCACGGCGGCGGCAGGTCCGGTGGCGGTTCGATATTCTCATCGCGGCCACGGCGCTGGCACGCCGATTGCCGCTGCTTCACAACAACCCGCAGGACTTTGAGACGCTCCGCGCCGTGGTCGAGCGGTTCGCGGAGCGATTTCCGGGCGTGGGGCCACTGGGGCTGCTCTCGGTGAGGCGGCTGGCCAGTTGACGGCTGAACTTCAGAATCCCGTATTCCTCAGGCCGGCAGTCCGTTGGGAACCATCGGCAGCGACCGCGGCCGGACACCGGCGGCCTGGAAGATCGGGCGAGGGACTGCTGTATCCAGCTCTCACGTCCGGGCAGAGTGGTCTCGCCAAAAACAGTTTCGCGCTGATCGACCAACTGCGTTCCATTGATAAGCGGAGGATCCGGCGCGTGTTCCGCGAACTTGCGCGGGAAGAACTTGCCGCTATCGATGAGGGGCTGGCGGTCTTCCTGAGGCTTGGCGAACGGCTTGACGAGCCAAGCGCGCCTCCGGTCCAGTGAGCACCGACAATGTTGAACCGCGAGCGCCTTGCGTCCGGCAGGGCGAGCCGCGAATTGGCAGCGATTGGCGCTGGTTGGTAACGGTTGGTACTGGATGGCGCCGAATCGGCGCGCTACGAAATTGGCTCCCCATCGCAGACACGTTTCGAACTTTTGCGGCCCAACTCGCACTGTGATCGAACCTGTCAACGCGAAATGCTTTCAGAATGATCGGTGTGGACCGCCGACGCTTGTCCACACCGGGCCCCTACCTTGGACACGTCTCGAACTCAACCAAAACTAAAGCCAGACTCCTTTCGCTCCTTGGAGCAGATCCGTTCGGGGCGGTATCGCCCCACCGGGGGCATCCACCTCGGCCTCGATGACATTCGCGGAGATGAGGTCTACACGATGCTGATACTCGAAGACGAAAGCGAAAAGCTGGACCGGGAGACGCTGCGGCAAAACTGACGCGAGGGGCGCTACACTAGGGTGGCGCGGCTGCCTTCTGCGTCAGAGGATTCATGAGACTGCTCGTTGCCGTCCTGCTCACGGTTGCCTTCACTGCGTCGGCCGCGGCCCACAATATAGATCAGCCGCCCACAGGGCTGACGGTCGTCGACTGGCGCCAGATTCGCGCCGAGTATGAGCGGCATCGGCACTCCGCCTTCCCGGATGGCGGCGGATTCAAAGCGCGGAATCGCGAACAGCAGTGGGTCGGACGCTTCGATGGACGCGGGTTCGAGATCCAGCCGGATCAGGGTGACTGGCGCTGGGGGCTGGAGTTGATCGGCCATGGCAAAGCCCGGGTGACCGTGGACAAGAATCGCGTCACCTATGCCTGGAGCTCGACGCTGGAAGAGTGGTTCGTGAACGAGGCGCGGGGGTTGGAGCACGGGTTTACGATCCGCCGGAAGCTTGATTCACTGGAACTACGCCTGGCGGTGCGCGGAGGCTTGCGCGCGGAGGGCGCAGGCAAAGCTGTGCGATTCGTGGACGGCTCGGGCTCGGTCATGGTGAGCTACTCGGGGCTGAAAGCGTGGGACGCCAATGGGCGCGCACTTCCAGCGCGCATGGAAGCGGACGGCGGCGTGCTACGCCTCGCGGTGGACGATCGCGGGGCGCGGTATCCGGTCACCATCGACCCGTTGGTCCAGCAGGCATACCTGAAACCAGCGGCCGTCGGCACCACCCAGCGGGGTGACGATTTCGGTGATTCGGTGGCGGTGTCGGGCGACACGGTGGTGGTGGGGGCGCTTGGAGAAGATAGCGCCAGCCTGGGGGTCAACAGCACCCCCAACGAAAGCGCCGTCAACGCTGGGGCGGTCTACGTGTTTGTGCGAGCGGCGGGGGTGTGGAGCCAACAGGCCTACCTGAAACCGGCCAGCGTCGGGACCACCCAGGCGGGTGACCTATTCGGTATATCGGTGGCGGTGTGGGGCGACACGGTGGTGGTAGGCGCCCCTGGAGAAGCCAGCGCCAGCCTGGGGTCAACAGCACCCCCACCGAAAGCGCCCCCTTCGCCGGGGCGGCGTACGTGTTTGTGCGGACGGCGGGGGTGTGGAGCCAGCAAGCCTATCTGAAACCGGCCAGCGTCGGGACCTTCCAGGAGGGTGACTATTTCGGTTGGTCGGTTGCGGTGTCAGGCGACACGGTGGTGGTGGGGGCGCAGGTTGAAGACAGCGCCAGCCTGGGGGTCAACAGCACCCCCAACGAAAGCGCCCCTGACGCCGGGGCGGCGTACGTGTTTGTGCGGACAGCAGGCGTGTGGAGCCAGCAAGCCTACCTGAAACCCGCCAGCGTCGGGACCACCCAGCGGGGTGACTATTTCGGTTATTCGGTGGCGGTGTCAGGCGACACAGTGGTGGTGGGGGCCTTTTGGGAGGATAGCGCCAGCCTGGGGGTCAACAGCACCTCCAACGAAAGCGTCTTTGACGCCGGCGCGGCGTACGTATTTGTGCGAACAGCGGGGGTCTGGAGCCAGCAAGCCTACCTGAAACCGGCCAGCGTCGGGACCAACCAGGCGGGTGACCATTTCGGCGGTTCGGTGGCGGTATCGGACGACACGGTGGTGGTGGGGGCCCCTGGAGAACATAGCGACAGCCTGGGGGTCAACAGCACCCCCAACGAAAGCGCCCCCTTCGCCGGGGCGGCGTACGTGTTTGTGCGGACGGCGGGGGTGTGGAGCCAGCAAGCCTACCTGAAACCTGCGGCCGTCGGCACCACCCAGCGGGGTGACAATTTCGGCGATTCGGTGGCGGTGTCGGGCGACACGGTTGTGGTGGGGGCCTCTATAGAATCTAGCGCCAGCCTGGGGGTCAACAGCACCCCCAACGACAGCGTCTACGCGGCCGGGGCGGCGTACCTGTTTGTGCGGATGGCGGGGGTGTGGCGCCAGCAGGCCTACCTGAAACCGGCCAGCGTCGCGATCACCCAGTTTTTGCACTTTTTCGGTTCATCGGTGGCGGTGTCGGGCGACACGGTGGTGGTGGGGGCCAGAGGAGAATATAGCGACAGCCTGGGGGTTAACAGCACCCCCAACGAAAGCGCAGGCGCGGCCGGGGCAGCGTATGTGTGGCTCCGTAGCACCCCCGTGATCACCGAGGTGATCGACGGAGGATCGCTGCGGCCCGAAATTGCGGCTTCCGCCTGGGTCACCATCAAGGGGACGGGACTCGCCTCCACGACGCGCATCTGGGTCGACGCCGATTTCGTGGAAGGCCGGTTGCCGACCGTGCTCGACGGCATCAGCGTAACGATTGACGGCAGGCCCGCGGCGGTGTACTACATCTCACCGACGCAGCTCAACGTGCTGGCCGGGACGCTGACGCGCACCGGCCCGGTTACCGTGGTGGTGACAACGCCCGAGGGGAGCGCTACGTTCACTGCCACGGTGCGCGATCGCGTGCCCGTATGGTTCATGATCAACCCGGAGAATCGCAAATACGTCGCGGCTGTAAATCTCGATGGGACCATCGTGGGGAAAGTCGGCTTGTATCCGTCGGCCCCGAACGCCACCAAACCGCTGCCCTCGCGCGGCGCACGCGCTCTGATCTTCGGCACCGGCTGGGGGACCACGAATCCAGTGGTACCTGAGGGCATGGTCTTCAGCGGAGCGTATCCGCTCGCGGCCTCCGCCAGCATCAGGATCGGCGGTGTTCCCGTCGCAATTGAATTTGCCGGAGTCGTCACGCCGGGCCTGTACCAGTTCAACATCGTCTCGCCGGATCTACCGCCCGGGGACTACCTGATCGAGGGCGCCATCGACGGGTTCAGCACGCAAGCCGGTGCCTACATCACGCTAGGTCCGCCCCAGTAGGGAGGGGTGCCGGGTCGCCGGGCATTCCCCAGGACGATGCCGTCAACCATCGGGCACTCAAATCGGTGGGGAGAAATAGTTTGGGTCCCCACACTGGACACATTTCGAACTTTTGCGGCGTGAATCCGGCTACGCTCGAAACAACAAAACAGCTTCATTCACAACAGTATCTGAGCAGAACCAGTGACTCGGATGGAGGCTATCGGCTGAACTGTCTTCGAATGCCAGTCATGCGGGTGCGGTATTCGACGAGTTGTTCGCTGACCACCCATTTCCTCGCGATCTCTGTCGTGCCGAGGCGAGCTTTTGTGGCGTGGGCGAGCGCGGTGCGAGGGAGGAGGAGACTCCATCCGAGCCAGTTTGCCTCTTCTTCTTGCTTCGGGTCGAAGCTCCTCATGACGATGGCGGCATCGTGTGAGACCACGATTTTCCCTGGCTCGTGTTCGAGGATGATGTGCGCGAGCTCGTGGCCTATGTCGCTGTTCTGCCGTGCCGGAGAGTGCTTGGGATTGTAGATGATGCGTGCTTTGCCGTTGGCGAGGCACGTGACGGCTGACCAACCGTCGGGGTCGTGTTCTAGCAGTTGGGCCACGACGTCGGCTGGGATGTTGGGTACGTCTTGCGGAGTCCACAGGACGACGTCGAGGTGCTTGGCGAGTTCGTGCGCGCTCAAAGGAGCGTGGGCTGTGAGTTCCATGTCACCGCGGATGTTGATAGCGACGTTCTCCGCCCATGTCTTGAACCCGCGTTCGAGCAGTCCTGAGGCCATGACTACGCCGACGGCTCCTCAATCGGCGGGTTCGCCGCAAGCAGAAGCATCTGTGCAAGCGCGCGGATCGTCGCCTCCTGCGGGTTGCGGTCAGCTTTGAAGTGCGCGGACATCGCCACCCCGGTCCCGGCCCGTGTAAGGTCGTGCTCCTTGAAACCCAGAAATGACTTCGGGTCAAGTCGCAGCCATTTGCACAGCTTCCCGAACGTCAGCACGTCGGGAATCCTCCCACTTTCGACGCGCAGCAGCGTAGCGGGACTGATGCCGATTTCAGCCGCCGTCTCCCGCAGTTTTCGCGGTCCTCGACGTTCCCGCACGAGGCCACCGAGCGCAGCTAACGAGCGTTTTGGCAACCAGTACCCCCCCTTTAGACAGTATCAAAACAGAAGTAGCTTGTCAAAACAATCCAATCGTGCTATAAAGCGAACAGGACTACACGTGCAAAACGTGTGGCCTAGAACGGGAGATACCATGAAGAATGATCGTTACGTCGTGCGCCACCCTGATGGCTGGGCGGTGCGCGGACCAGGACAACAGCCCAGCGACGTCCTGCCAACCCAGACTGACGCTGAAACACGAGCAAAGCAGATCGTCCGCAACCTCGGCGGCGGCGAAGTGCGCATCCAGGATCGCCATGGCCGCTGGCGGGATTCGGACACAGTCCCACCGGGGAACGACCCGACGTCCTCGCGCGACACCAAGCACTAAACGGCCCAATATTTTTGAAAGGATGAACCAATGAATAACCGCAATCCCAACACGAACACGCGGGGCGGATCGTTTGACGCCGCCACCATCGACGCAGTATGGAAGAAAGGACAAGTCGTCCAAGGAAACGATCCCAATGTCTACCGAAAAGACCGGTGTAACGCTTGGATGCAGCGATCCGAGCACGGCAAGACCGGCAAGTACGGATGGGAGATCGACCATATCAAGCCTGTCGCAAATGGCGGAACAGACGACCTCAGCAACCTCCAACCCCTTCACTGGGAGAACAACCGCCACAAGAGCGACAACTATCCCAACTGGAGCTGCAAGGTGGCAGCATAGTCCGACCCGTTTGCGGAGCCGCGCCTGGATGCGCGCATCGAGACCATGTACCAGGACAAGCTCGACGGCAGAATCACCACCGCGCTCTTCGACCAGAAGGAAGCAGCGTGGCGCGATCAACAAACCGCCCTCCGACACAAGATGAGCGAGCTGCGCACCGCGACCCTTGCGCCCATGGACGCAACCAGCAACGCCTGCGACCTCTTCACCCGGCAACCGCCCCAGGAACAACGGAAGCTCGTGAGCACCGTCCTCGAACGCGCGATGTGGAAGGACGGCGCGCTCAATGCGACTGTTCGAACCGTTCGCGCAACTGCGCCGCTCGAACCAAACAAGTACCAATAAAATGAACGGGAACGCCGGGTCGGGACACGATCTTGGGATTTGGGTCCCCAGGTAGGATTCGAACCTACTACAACCCTCCGGTTAACCGCCGACCCCCGGTCTGGCTGCTGATGTGGGCGCTGCTCTGGCTGTGGGGTGTCGAGAATATACGTCCCGATCAGTGGGACATCATCGGAGCTGCCCTCTGCCTGATCGGTGCAGCGATCATCCTGTACAGTCCACGAGCCGTTTGAGGCGGAATCCCCGCGAAAACGCAGGTCCGGTGGCGTTTCGCTGGCCAGTTGACGGCTGAACTTCGGAATTCCGTATTCCTCAGGCCGGCAGACCGTTGGGAACCATCGGCAGCGACCGCGGCCGGACGCCGGCGGCCTGGAAGATCGCGCCGCCCACCGCCGGCGCCACCGCGACGATCGGCGTCTCGCCGGCCCCGGCCGAGGGCAGGTCCTTGCGGTCCACCAGCACGGTCTCCATCGGCGGCACGTCGCTGAACCGCGGGACGCGGTAACGGGAAAAGCGCGCGTTGACGATCCGGCCGCTGTCGAACAGGATCTGCTCGAACAGCGCGCCGCCGATTCCCATCACCACCGCGCCCTCCACCTGGTTTTTCAGGTGGTCCGGATTCACCACGGCGCCGCACTCGAAGGCCGTGACCAGGCGCGTGATGCGGATGCCGCGCGCGGGCTGCTCCACGGCAACCTCGGCGCAGGTGGCCACGTAGCTTCCTTTCTCGAATCCTCCGGCGATCCCGTACCCGCGGCCCGGGCCGGCTTTACGCGCCTGCCATCGGAAGGCCGTGGCGGCGGCCTCGAGTACGGCGCGGAGCCGCGCGTCCTTCAGATTCCGCAGGCGGAATTCGAGCGGGTCCATGCCCACCAGCTCTGCCAACTCGTCCATGTGGGTCTCGCGCGCGAAATGGTTCGCCGTCGCCGCCAGCCCGCGGTAGGAGCCCTGGCGGAAGGGCGAGCGCGCCGAGTGGAACTCGATCTTCTGGTTCGGAATGTCGTAGAGCGTGCGGATGGAGGAGGCGCCGGAGTTGTAATTGTGGAACTCCCAGGCGGTTACGACGCCGTCGCTGCGCACGCCGCTTGAAACCTCGATCACGCCGGCGGGCCGCAGGTAGGCGCACTGGAACTCCTCCTCGCGCGTCCAGACGATCTTCACCGGACGTCCGGCGGCTCGCGCCAGCCGCGCCGCTTCCACGGCCGCTTCGCCGGTGTGTTTGCCGCCATACCCGGAGCCGGTGTCGGGCACGATGACGCGCACCTCGGACTCGGGGATGCGGAACGCCTGGGCCAGCTCGCCGCGTACGCCGAAGGGCCGCTGCGTTCCCGTCCACACGGTCAACCTGCCGTCGGTCCATTGCGCCACCGCCGCGCGCGGCTCCAGCGGCGCGTGGGCGATGTAGGCCACCGTGTAAGTCCGGCGGAGCCGCTTGTCGGCGGCCGCCAGCCCCTCTTCCACCGAACCCGCGGTGTGGCCGGAACGGCCCTGAACTCCCTGGGCGCCCGGCGGGGTCTTCTTCAGGTAGTCGAACAACTCCGCCTGCGAGGGCTGGGGCGTGAGCTTCCACTCGGCCCGGATCGCCGCCAGCGCGCGCTCACCCGTGCGTTCGTCGGACGCTGCGACGCCGGCGAACTCCCCATCGCGGACCACGGTCACGCCGGGGATCGCTTCGGCCGCGGTCGCGTCGAATGCCGCCAGCGTGGCGCCGGCCGCCGGCGGTCGCAGCATCTTGCCGCGCAGGATTCCGGGGAGCTTGACGTCGGAGGCGTAGCGGTGGCCGCCTGTTACGAACGTCCGGCCATCCACTTTAGGAATCGATGTCCCGGCGACCTTCCACTCGGTGGCCGGCGTCAGCGTCGCGCCCTCCGCGATCGCGCGCATCAGCTTCTGTCCCTTGCTCAGCTCCCCGTAAGACGCCGAGCGCCCCGAGGCCGCATGCAGCACCCGTCCGGCGTCCACGGCCAGCGAGCCGCGGTCCACGCCCCACGAGGAAGCCGCCAGATCGACCAGCGCCTCGCGAGCGGCCGCGGCGGCGCGGCGCAATTGCGGCGCCATCGAAGGCGTGGTCTGGCTGCCGAAAGTTCCCGCGTCGAACGGGGTCAGGTCGGTGTCCCCCAGAATCGTCCGGATCCTCGCGACCGGAACGCGCAGCTCCTCGGCCACCACCTGCGCCAGCAGCGTGCGCGCGTTCTGCCCGACCTCGACTTTTCCCGAGTAGACGGTGACGCCGCCGTCGGCGGCAATGTGCAGCCAGGCGTCGATCTCCCGCGGCCGCTGCCGGCCCCCGGCGCCCCGGCCGCCACCGCCCGATTCCTGCGCTTGTGCTTCCCGCGTCATCAGCGAAACGATGACGATGCCGCCGCCGACCAGGCGGAAGAACTCGCGCCGCGCCGGCTCGAACTCGTAGGCCGGCCCCGATTGCAGCTCGTAGCGCTCCGGTTCCAGCTCCCTCATGACCGCACCCCCCCGGCCGCGCGCGCGACCCTCGCGACCGCCGCCACGATCCGCGGGTAGACGCCGCAGCGGCAGACGTTGCCGTCCATGTGCCGCACGATCTCCCGCTCGCCCGCGCGCGGGTTGCGGCGCAGCAGCGCGACGGCGGACAGGATCATCCCCGGCGTGCAGTATCCGCACTGTAACGCGCCGGTTTCGAGGAAGGCTTCCTGCACCGGGTCGAGCCTGCCGTTTTTCGCCAGGCCTTCGATCGTGGTGATGGACTTGCCGGCGGCCGTCCGCATCGGCGCGACGCAGGAGCGCACCGCGGTCCCGTCGAGCAGCACCGTGCAGGCGCCGCACTGCCCTTCGCCGCATCCGTACTTGGCGCCGGTGAGGTCCAGATCGTCGCGGAGCACGCTGAGCAGGCTGCGCTCCGGGTCGACGTCGATGCTCACCTTCCGGCCGTTGACCGTCAGTTGCATAGGTTTCGCCTTGATTGACGTTACACGATTTGCGGGATCGCTTGCCCTTGCAGCTCCGTCAGCCGCTCCTTGCGACCCTGGTGCAGGTAGCTGAGGGCGTCCTGGTTCAGCCCCAACTGGTGCAGGACGGTGGTGTGGATGTCGCGGAAGTGGTACGGGTCGCGTACCGCGCGCAGGCCGATGTCGTCGGTGGCGCCCACCACCTGACCGCCGCGGATCCCGCCGCCGGCCATCCACATCGTGAAGCCGTAATTGTGATGGTCGCGGCCTTTGCCGCCCTGCGCCTCGGGCGAGCGTCCGAACTCTCCGCCCCACAGCACCAGCGTAGTGTCCAGTAGCCCGCGGCGTTTCAGATCCTTCAGCAGCGCTGCCGCCGGCCGGTCCGTTTGCGCGGCCATCCGGGTGTGGTTTTCCTCGATGTCGTCGTGCGCGTCCCATTGCATGTTGCCCGGCCCGCCGCCGGAGACCACGCATACGAAGCGCACGCCCTTCTCGATCATGCGACGCGCCAGCAGGCAGCGACGCCCATAGTCATCGGTGGGCTCGCGGCCGATGCCGTACATCTCGAGCGTCTCGTTGCTCTCCCGCTTCAGGTCGAAGACCTCCGGCGCCTCCGTCTGCATCTTGAACGCCAGGTCGTAGGCATTCACGCGGGCGGCGAACTCCTCGTCCTCCGGCTTCCGGTTCGCATCGTTGAGGCCGCGGATCAACTCGACGGTTCTGCGCCGGTCCTCCAACCGCACTCCGGCCGGCAGCTCGAGGTTGAGGATCGGCTTGGGACCCGGACGCAGCATGGTCGGTTGATAGACGGCCGGCAGGAAACCGTTGCCATACATGGGCTGGCCGGCCTCGAGCGCCCCTTTCGGGTCGGGCATGACGACGTAGGCGGGCAGCGAGTCGCTCTCCGATCCCAGCCCGTACAGAGTCCACGAGCCCATGCTGGGAAAGCCGGGGATCACGCGGCCGGTGAAGAGCTGGTACTGCGCCGCCGAATGCACCACCATGTCGCCGTGACAGGATCGGATCACCGCGATGTCGTCTACGCACTGCGCCGTGTGCGGCAGCAGGTCCGAGACTTCGATGCCGCTGGAGCCGTGCTTGCGGAAGGTGCGCCGGGTGCCGAGGATCTTCGCGTCCGGCGCGATGAACTGGTATTTCGCTTCGCCGAACTCGGCCGGACGTTTCTGGCCGTGCAGCTTGTTCAGCAGCGGCTTGGGGTCGAAGGTCTCGAGGTGACTCGGCCCGCCCGCCATGAAAAGGAAAATGACCGACTTGGCCTTCGCCGCCGCCTGGGACGGCTTCGCCCCGAGCGGATTGTGCCGCGCGGCGCGCAGCTCCTCCCGGTAGAGCATCGAGGCGAACGCCAGGCCGCCGAAGCCGCAGAAGGCGTCGCAGAGAAATTCGCGCCGGTCGCGCGTGATGCGAACGTGCTCGGCCATATCAGTTCACGTAGAGAAACGCGTTCAAGTTCAGCATAGCCAGGGCGAACTCCTTGAGCGGCTGCGTTTTCAGAAACTCCATCGCCAGCCGCTTCTCGCGCGGGCCCGGCGCACGGCCCGCCGTCAGCCGATAGGCGAGCTCCACCTGTCGCGCGGCATCGCCGGCCTCGCGATCCAGCCGGGCGGCCAGCGACCGCGCCATGTCGTCGGCGAACGCGCCGTTGAGCAGCTCCAGCGCCTGCGGCGCGTGCGTGCTCGCCTCGCGGCGCGCGCAACTCATCTGCAAGTCGGGGGCATCGAACACCTCGAGCATCGGCAGCCGCAGGTTGCGCTTGAAGATGAGGTAGATGCTGCGCCGGTCGTGCTCCAGGGGGTCCGTGGTCACCGCCCATTGCGACGGCTTGTACAACAGGTTGACCAGCTCCTGCTCCACCGGTACGATCACGCTCTGCCCGCCCGCCTTCCGGTTCAACCGCCCGGCGACGGCGAGCGCCGCGTCGCGGATTTCCTCCGCCTCCAGCCGCCGCCGGCTGAAGCTCCACAACCACCGGTTCTCCGGATCCACGACGCGAGCCCGGGAAGCGAGCGGCGACTCGGAACTCTGCCGCCAGGCGCTGCTCATCAGGATCGTCCGGTGAATCGGTTTCATGCGCCAGCCGCCGGCGACGAACTCGTTCGCCAACCAGTCCAGCAGCTCGGGATGGCTCGGGCGGCCGCCCATGCGGCCGAAGTCGTTGGAGGTCGCCACCAGGCCGCGGCCGAAATGATACTGCCAGATGCGGTTCACCATCACCCGCGCGGTCAGCGGATTGGCCGGATCGACGATCCACCGCGCCAGCTCCTCGCGCGGATTCGCGGTCGAGGCGGGAAGCTCCGGCGCGCCGTCGGCGAGCAGCACGCCCAGCGGCCGCATGCCCACGCGCTCGCCCTTGTTCTGGAACACGCCGCGCGCCAGCAGGTGAATGGGGGTGGCCTTCTCGACGTCGTTGGAGACGCTGAACAGCGCCGGCAGCGGCTCCGGCATCCGCGCCTCGACTTCCTTCAGCTTCTGCTCCATCCGTTTCCGCGCATCGTCCTTCAGCCCGCGCATGCCCTGGCGAAGTTCCCGCACCTCCTTCTCGACCGCCTCCTTGCGCGCCTTCCACGCGGACTGCTCGTCGGCGGTGGCCAGCGGGATCTCCTGCTCGTGCGTGGCGGCGAAGTAGGCCTGGATGCGGTAATAGTCCTTCTGCCGGATGGGATCGAACTTGTGGTCGTGGCAGCGCGCGCAGCCCAGCGTGACGCCGAGCAGCGCCGAGCCGACGATGTTGGTCATCTCCGTCAGCACTTCATTGCGGCTGCTGGCGACCTCCTGGTTGCCGGCGTTCTTGCGCAGCGCGCCGAGCCGCTGGAAGCCGGCCGCGATCCGCGAGTCGTGGTCCGCGGGAGCGCGCTCGTCGCCGGCCAGTTGTTCCGGCACGAATCGGTCGTAGGGCTTGTCGTCGTTGATCGAGCGGATCACGTAGTCGCGGTAGCGCCACGCGTCCGCGCGGTGGGTATCGTATTCGAAGCCGTCGCTTTCGGCGAATCGCACTACGTCCAGCCAGTGCTGCGCCCAGCGCTCGCCGTAATGCGGGCTCGCGAGCACCCGCTCGACCAGGTCCTCCCAGGCGCGGGGGGACCCGTCGCCGGCGAACGCCTCCACTTCCCCGGGCGTGGGAGGCAGGCCGGTGAGATCGAAATACAGACGGCGGATCAGCGTCCGGCGGTCCGCGGGCCCGGCGGGGCGAAGTCCTTCCTTCCGCAATCGCGCGAGCACGAACGCGTCGACGGGATTGCGCACCCAGGCACGCTCCGCGGGAGTGGTGAATGAGGGCACGGCCGGTCGGGAGCGCGGCTGGAACGCCCAGTGCCGGCGCTCGGCGGGCGTGTACTTATCTCCGGCAACGGCGTCGGCGGCATGGCTCCAGGAGGCCACGGCCGCGACCATCAGGCAGATTCGCGCCAACAAGAGACTCGGCCCTCCACGGCTGAAGTGCTTTCCGAAGTATACAACGCCCGCGTCCCACTATCGGCGTTCCTGGCGCTAGTCCCGTGCCCGCCTGAACAGGTGCCTTTCCATGGCATCGAACCGCTGGCAGGGCGCAAGGAGCGTTTGCAGAGAAAGGAACTTCGTCGGGCGGTCACGGGACTAGTACTCCAGGCGGAACCCAAGCTGGACGATCCTGGGGCCGTTGCTTTGCCCGTTATCGCGGAAGATTTTTCCGAAGTTCACCGACGTCGGAGTCAGGTTGGGGTTGGCGGAGAAGATGGGCGTATTGAACACGTTGAAGGCCTCCACCCGAAACTGGCCCTTCACTCGCTCGGTGACGCGGACGGTTTTGAGGATCGAGTAATCAAAGGTGGTTCCCCATTGATTGCGTAGGTTGCCGTAACGCAGCGGCGTGGTGCGAAGCGTAAAAGGAGGGCGCACGCGGAACACGGGCTCCTCGCCGGGCAGCACATTGCGAACCGTGCCGTTCACATCGATGACGCCGGTCTTGAAGAGGCGGTCCCAGGTTGGGTTTGGCAGCCGCGGGTCTCCGAGCAGGTAAACATCGCCGGGAACGCTCATCGGAGCGCCACTCTGCATGGTCGTGGTCACCACCGTCTGCCAGCCGGAGGCCAGGCGGCTGAGAACCGGGTGATTGCCCGCCAGCAGCCTGCGCCCGGGTCCAAACGGCAGTTCATAGACCGGCGCGATGGTCAGGCGGTGCGGCCGGTCCCACGCCGTGAGGGTGCGGGCGGGAGCGGGGTCCTGGCCGTTGAGGTAGCTCAGCGCTTCGACATTTTTCGAGAGCGTATAGGCGACCAGCAAGGTCAGGCCGTGACTGTAGCGCTTTTCCAGAAGCAATTGCATCGAGTTGTACCAGACCTGGCCCTCGCTGCGGTCGGTGGAGTTGAAAGCGGCGAACTGCGGGTAGGGGCGAAGCAATTGCTGTCGCGGAACGGTGGCGGCGCCGAGTCCGCCGGCGGAGATCAGGCCCTGGAACGGGTTGGGCACAACCTGATTCAGGACCGCTGCGCCGAGCGCCAGCGCTTCGACCGGCAGGTCGTTGAACGGCCGGCTGACGCCTACGTCGCGGGTCCGGGAACCAACGTAGGAGATGTCCAGCGTCATGCCGAACGGAAGCTCGCGCTGGAAGCCGAACGAGTACTGGTGGACATACGGCGTCCGGGAGCCCGTCTCGGTGAAGGAGGGCGATTGGCCGAGAAAAGTCTCCAGGCCGAGGGAGACCCCCGGTGGTTGCAGCACGCCTTGCGGGAAAGGATTCGAGACGATATTGGCCGGCGTGCGGCCGGCGTCCAACGAAGCAACGTACGGGGTCTGGATGCTGAAGCCGTTGGTGAACCCGCGGCTCACCGGGCTGGTGAAAAACACGCCGTATCCGCCGCGCACGACGGTCCTGGTGTTGATCTGAAACGCGGCCCCGATGCGCGGTTGAAGCGTACCGTAGTCGCTGTCGTAGGGGCTGCGTGGCTGGCCGTTAACGCCGGCGAACCCGATGCCGCCCTTCACCTGGAAACCCGGAAACCTGGTCTTGTCCACGCGGCTCGAAATGGGGTTGACCGTGTCGGCGAAGAAACCCCGGTTGGCGCGGTCAAAGCGCTCGGTGGGCGCCAGGTTGATGTCCCAGCGCAGGCCGAGGTTGAAGGTCAGCCGGCGGGTCACTTTGAAATCGTCCTGGATCCAGGGCGCGGCGTACTGCGTCTGGTAGTAAGGAAGTACATTGTTGTCGATTCTTCCCGACGCCGGGTAGCCGAGCAGCAACGACGCAATGCCGTTGCCGCTGAGCGCGTCCTGCACGAGATAGTTCTGGCGCGTGAAAGCGCGGTCAAAATCCAGACGAGAGGCCGCAAACTCCGGCCGCTGGTCCGTGAAGCGCGACAGCCGATAGTCGAGCCCGGCTTTGACGGTGTGCCGGCCGCGAATGATGGCGACGTTGGGCGAAACGCTGAACACGTTGGTCGGCTCGTACAGAAAACTGTTGGATCCGAGGAATCCATAGGAGTTGACGTTGACGTAAGGCGGCCGTCCGCCGCTCGGACGCTTGGCGCTGGCTTGAACAAACAGCATCCGCGTGGGATAGTTGCGCGTGCCCCCGTCGGACTGTATGGGAAGCGCGCGGGCGAGCGACTCCGGCCAACCCCATTGCGTGACGTTGAACCCGTGGTCGAATCCCGGCAGATCCTCCTGCCAGCGCGTGAGCGAACCACGCAGATTGAAGATGGTGGCATTGCTGAGCGTGGTCACCCAATCGAGCACGATCCCGTTGTTCGTCTTTCCCGCCGTTTGATGATCCGCGCCGAGTCCGGGAATGGCGTTCTTGATGCGGAACGACTCGTGGCGGTTCCACGACCATCTCCCGTACAAGCGGTCCCGCGGAGAGACGTTGTGGTCGACGCGCGCGTTGTAGTTGTGGAAGTTGAACAACCCTGGGTTGGGGGACAGGACGAAGTTGTTCTGCCAGTCCGGCGATCCGGGCGTCGCTGAATTGGGGTCCGGGTAACCCGATACGATCTTGGCCGCCGATGGGTTGATGCGGCCGGCGGGAATGCGGTTGCCCGGGAACGGATCGCGGACCCAGTTGTTGCCCTCCTGTCGTCCGGTGACGGGATCGTAGATCGGCATCAGGCGACCGGCGTTATCGAAGGTTCGCGAGAAGTCGCCGGCTTTCTGAGCCACGGTGGGGACCGAGGTGATGGACTCGTCGGGAAAGTGCAGGCCTTCGTGGTACGCCTCGCCCGAGAAAAAGAAGAACGTCTTGTCCCGGCCGCTGTAAAGTCCGGGCAGGCGCACGGGGCCGCCAATGGTGAAGCCCCACTGGTCGAGTCCGGTGCGCTGGCGGGAAAGTCCCTTGGAGTTGTTCGAGAACGTGTTGGCGTTGAGGCCCGGCCGTTTGAGGAATTCGTACGCCGAGCCGTGGTAGGAGTTCGTGCCGCTCTTGCTCGACACGTTGATGATGCCGCCTCCGGTCCTGCCGTATTGGGCGTCGTAGACCGTCGTCAAGACCTTGAACTCTTCCACCGCATCGGCCGGCGGCACATACGCGATGCGATTCTGGCGCCCCGAAAACGCGTTGTTCGGCGCGCCGTCCATGATGAACTCGGTGTTGTTGTTGAGGCCGCCGTTCACCGACCACGACGAAATCCCGCTGTTGGAGAACGGGTTCAGGTGCGCCTGCCCGCCGGTGTGCGTGATTCCGGGCGAAAGGGCCGTGAGCATGATCGGGTTGCGCACGTTGAGCGGAAGATCCGTGATGCGCCTCTTGTCAACCACCACGCCCCGGTCGCTCTTCTCGGTCTCGAGCAGTGCGGCACTGCTGGTGACGGTGACCGTCTCCGACAGCGCGCCCAACTGAAGCGACAGGTCGACGGCGGCCGATTGCCCGACTTGCAGAACAAGGCCGGTGCGCTCCAGGGCCCGGAACCCCGCCATCTCCACCTTGATTTGATACGTGCCGGGGTTTACGAACAGGAAGCGATACTCGCCCAGGCTGTTCGACGTGGTGGCGAAGGCAACCCCCGTGTTCGAGTTGGTTAGTTGAACGGCCGCTCCGGCCACGGCGGCCTGCGTCGAGTCCGTGATGACGCCGGAAAGCGAGGCGCGGGATTCCTGAGCGCTGGCCGCGACGGCCACAACGAGCGCCAATGCGAGAGTCCTGAGCATGACAAAACCTCCAGACCGCGGCGGCGGGCGATTTCTGCCGGGTCAATCACAGTATATATAATGGCTCCCATGAACCGCAGAACCGCCCTGAAGACCCTCGGCGGGGCCGCCGTCGCCGGCTTTCCCGCCATCCTGCGCGGGCAGGCCCGCCGTCCCAACTTCCTGTTCGTCATGACCGACGACCAGCGCTGGGACGCGATGAGCTGCGCCGGCAACAACATCCTCAAGACGCCGAACATGGATCGCCTCGCCGAGGGCGGCGTTCGCTTCGCCCACGCCTTCTCCACCAACCCGCTGTGCTCGCCCAGCCGCGGAACGATCCTTACGGGTCTCTACACACACGCCCACGGGGTGACCACCAACGCCGGCCGCTCGCACTTTTTCCATCCCGAGGTGGTCACCTACCCGATGCTGCTCCAGAAGGCCGGCTACTTCACCGCCATGGTCGGCAAATGGCACATCGCGTCCCCGCCGGTCGGGTTCGACCACTGGTGCATGCTGCCGGGCCAGGGCGTCTACCACGACCCGATCATGATCGCCAACGGCGGGCGCGTCCAGTTTCGCGGTTACGTCGACGACGTCATCGGCGACCAGGCGCTGGAGACTCTCCGCAGCCGTCCGAAGAACAAGCCCTTCTCGCTGATCTACAACTTCAAGGCGCCGCACCGCGCCTGGGAGCCGGCCAGCCGGTTCCAAAAGGTCTACGACGACATCACCATCCCCGAGCCGTCCACCTTTAACGTGAACCTGGAGAACCGCCCCGCGGGCATCCGCGACTCCGACATGCAGATCGCCGATATGCCCGACTTCCGCAACCGCGGCGTCGACGCCGGCCTGCCGCGAGAGCAGCGCAAGCGCCTCAACTACCAGGTGTTCCTGAAGAACTACTACCGCACGCTGCTCGGCGTGGACGAGAACCTCGGTCGGGTGCTCGACTACCTGGACAAGGAAGGCCTCGCCGAGAACACGCTGGTCATCTACACCGGCGACAACGGCTTCTTCCTCGGCGAGTACGGGATGTTCGACAAGCGCCTGATGTACGAGCCCTCCATCCGCGTTCCGATGCTGGCCCGATACCCGGCGGGCTTCCGCGGCCGCCGCGTCGACTCGACGCACATGGTGCTCAACAACGACGTGGCCCACACCATCCTGGACTACGCCGGCATCCCGCGCCCGCCCGCCACGCGCAACCACGGGGAGAGCTGGCGGCCGGTGCTCGAAGGCCGGCCGGCGGGATGGCGCGATTCCTGGATGTACGAATACTTCGAGTACCCCGGCCCGCACTGCGCTCCGAAAGCGCGCGGCGTCCGCACCTCGCGCTGGAAGCTGATCCACTACATCCAGCAACCGCAGGCGCACGAAATGTTCGACCTCGAAAACGACCCCGAAGAGCGCCGCAACCTGTACGACGATCCGGCGCACAAGCAGCAGGCGGCCCTGCTGACACGGGAGCTGGAGCGGCTGCGCGAGCTCACCGGCGACGACCGCTCGGAGGACGGGACCACGCCCGGGCCGTGCACGAATCGCATGGCCTCGCAGCGGGGATAACCGTCCACATTTTGCGTGGCGCAGGCTCTCAGCCTGCCGCGCCGAGACTCGTCTCGGCGCCTGCGGTCCGCTGGCTGAACCCGGTTCGCCTCCCGTGCGGTTGAGCCTTTCAGCGACTGCGCGGCAGCCGTGCCGGTGGCACTCTCGGTAACAGAAGCACGATGCGGGCAACAGGTTCCTGGTGCAAATCCATGGGTCCGTGCCGGGCAGTGTCGAGGAAGTGATTGATCCAGACAAGCCGCTGGAAATTCGCTGGCGTCGAGACGAGTCTCGACGCGGCAGACACGAGTGTCCGCGCCACATCGTTGGCTCGGAGGCTGCCAAAATGTACAAACAACCGTTTTGGCAGGCGGTCCGCGCCCTCAGATCACATATACGCGATCACGTCGATCTCCACCAGCGAGTTCCCCGGAATTCCGCCGGCGGCCGCGATGGTGGTCCGCACCGGAGGCTCCCCCCCGAAGCGGCCGCGGAACACCTCGTTCATCCCCTGGTAGTCCTTCAGGTCGTTCAGGTACACGTTGCACTTGAGGACCTTCTCCATCGACGAGCCGGCGTTTTTCAGCTCTTTCTCGACCTCGTTGAGCACGTGATCGGTGTGGGCCTTGATGTCGCCCGCGAAATGCGCTCCCTTGCCGGCAATGAACAGCAGGTTGCCGTAGGAGACCGCGCCGGAAAACAGGGGGGTGGATTTCGGCTTCTCGCCCTTGTAATGGACTTTTTTCGCCGGCCCCGCCTGGGCGTTCGCCAGCGGAGCAACGGCGGCGGCGCCCACCGCGGCCTTCAACATGGTTCTGCGACTTTTTGTCTGCATGCCCTCCAGTGTCACACACCGATGTCACACGCCGAGCAGCCACGCCTCCACGGGCCGCCCGGTGGCGCGTGCGAGCGCCAGCCCGTACCACTGCAACTGCGCGTGGTAGCGCGCGCGCCGCTCGGCGTGTCCGGCGTCGCTTTTGAAATCGACGATGTGCCAGGTCCCCCGCTCGAGGAAGGCCAGGTCGAGAATTCCCTCCAGCATGCGGCCGTCATCGAGCCTGGCCATGACCGGGAACTCGCGATGCAGAGCGTCGGCCGCGCGCGCCCGTGCCAGCAGCGGGTGGCGCAGCGCGGTCGCGACCGCCTCGCCCGCCGCCGCGATCTCCTCTTCGGGAGCGCCGAGCAGGCGGCCGTGCAAACGAGCCAGCCGTGCGACTTCGGCCGCGCCGCCGTCGAGCGGAACATCGCGCAGCAGGGCGTGGACGAACGTGCCGAAGCGCCCGCCGCCGGGCCGGTCCGCGGCCGGCGGCAGCGATTCCTCGCGCACCTCGCAGCGGAAGCCCGCCGGCGGTTGGCCCGCCTCGCTCGCCGCGAACACCTCCACCGAGCGGCGGCCGCCGGCCAGCACCGCGCTGTCCCGGGCCGCGCGCCACTGTTCATAGGAGTGGACTCCCTCGATTACGCGGCTCTCCGGCTCCCCGGCCAGAATCTGCTGCTGGCGCAGCCCGAGGTTTTCCTCCACCCGCAGGCGCAGTAGCGCAGGATCCCACCAGACCACTTCGTGCTCGCCCACGCGCGGCGTGTGCAGCCCCGGCCGCACCGACGACTCGTCGCCGGACTGCATCGGTCCATTCAGCACGCTGGCAGGCCCGAAACGCGGGCAGCCGGGAGCGGGCCGCGCCTGCCGCCGGCGCACCGGCGCGGGATAGAGCGCCTTGTTCAGAGCGCCCAACCAGCCATCCCATTCCTGGTCGCCCGTGACGGGGACCACCAGCAAGTCGCGCGCGCGTGTCACCGCGACGTAAGCCACGCGAACGCCTTCGGCTTCCTCCCGCGCCGACTCGTCCCGCTCGTGGTCGTGCAGTTCCTTGGGCGCGCAGCGCACCAGACGCATGGCGCACAACTCGCGCTCGCCGTCGATGTAGCGATCCGGCTCGCGGTTCCTGAGCCGGGCGCTCATGTCGGCCAGGACCACCACCGGGAACTCCAGGCCCTTGGCCTTGTGCACCGTCATCAGGCGCACCCCATCGGCGCCCTCCTCGAGAACCGGCGCTTCGGCCGTCTCGCCGTGATCCACCTGCGCCTCCAGCTCCTCGACAAAGCCGCGGAAGGAAACGCCGCCGTGGCGCTCGAAGGCCCGCGCCAGGTCGCACACGCGGCTCACGTTGGCCAGCACCTGCCGGCCGGTGGGACGCAGAGCGAAGCCGGCGTGCGCACGGGTCGACTCCAGCAGGCGCTGGATCGTTTCGGCGATCGGCCGCCGGTTGCGCTCCCGGTGCAGATCCGCGAGCAGGCGCAGCGCCTCCATCGCCGGCTGGAATTCTTCCGCCGGCTCCGCCAACGGAAGGAAAGGATGGAGGCGACCGGCCTGGTGGTGGAATCGCAGCAACGTCTCGTCGGCGATGGCGAACAACGATCCCTTCAGCGTCGCGAACACCGCCAGCTCGTCCTGGGGCCACTCGATGGCCGACAGCGCCACGCGCAGGGTTTCCACTTCCTCCCGCTGGTGGAACGACTTGGATCCAACCACCAGGTGCGGGATTCCCCGCGCTTCCAGTGCGCGTACGTAGTCCCGGCTCACGTCCCGGTCGCCCTGCGTGAATCTGCGGAACAGGACGCACACGTGCCTGGCGGCCAGCGCAACCAGCCGGCCCGGGTCCTCCAGGTCGCGCACCTGCCAGCCGCTTTCGCCGACCAGCCAATCGATGAACGCCGCCGTCGCCTCCGGCAGGCTGGCGTCGATGGCTTTTCCGGTGATGTTCACATTCGCGTAAGGCCTGGGGACTGGCAGCGCCACCACGCACGGTTGCCCGGCGATGCCCGGCCAGTACTCCTCCAGGGGCACGTAGTCGGCTTGGCCGGCGACCGGTTCTCCACTCATCTCCGGCTCGAAGGCGGCGTTGATGCACTGCTGGATCCCGCGCGCGGCGCGAAAGCTGCGCGCCAGCCGCACCAGCCCGGCGCCGCGCTCGACCAGCGCCCGCCGCACCGACTGGTAGAGGGTCACGTCGGCGCGGCGGAACTTGTAGATCGACTGCTTCGGGTCCCCGACCACGAACAGCTTGCCCGCGGCGGGCCGCACGCGCCGCCAGTCGGATTCGTCCGGGTCGTCGGCCGCCAACAGCAGCAGGATCTCCACTTGCAGCGGATCGGTGTCCTGGAACTCGTCGATGAACAGATGGCTGAAGCGCGACTGCAACTCGCTGCGCACGCCGCGGTTGTCCCGGAGCAGGTTGCGCGACAGGATCAACTGGTCCACGAAGTCGAGCCTGCCGGCGCGGCGCTTGAGCTCGCCGTAGCCGTCCACCAGCTCGCGCATCTCCTCGCGCAGCATTCCCGCCAGCGCGGCGTTGGCCACCGCGCGGAAGTCAGCCAGGGCCTGGAGCAGGCGATCGGTGCTTTCCTGCACTTCTTCCCGCGACAGGCCGTCGGCGTACGGGCCCCTCCCTTTTCGAAAGTTCCTCCGGACGCCGACGAAGAGCCTGACCAGGAGGGTCTCGAGCGTGTCGTAATCGCGGCTCCGCACGGCCTCGGCTCGTTCCACCCATACGGCGAACTCCCGCGCCGGCCTCAGGGAGACGGCGAGGGAATCGTTGGCGCGCGCGCAACGGCCGCTCAACCTCGCCAGCTCCACCGCTTCCCGGACCAGCAAATCGATGGTGGCCTCGCGCGCGAACTCGATTTTCTCCCATGGCGCGCGGTAGTCGCGCCACTCCACCAGTTGTCGCCCGGCGGCCTGGAGCTGTTCGATCGGCGTCCAGGTTTCCCACGACTCGCGCCAAGCCAGCCTCGTGAATGCGCGGCGCAAACCCGGCGCCCCTTCCCCCAGTTTCTTCTCGAGCCACCGGCGGAACGCGCGTTCGTACAGCCTGGAAGCTTCCTGTTCGGAGAGCTCCTCGAAGGCCGGGTCGACCACCGCCTCGACGGGGCGCTCGCGCAGGATCTGCGCGCAGAAGGAGTGGATGGTGCCGATGGAGGCTTCCTCCAGGTGCGCCACCGCGTGCTCGAGGCTGCGCTGGTGGTCGCTTCCGGCGGCCTGGCCGCGCGCCTGGTCCAGTTCCTGCCGGAGCCGCAGCTTCAGCTCCCCGGCCGCCTTGTTGGTGAATGTGACCGCGGCGATGCGGTCGATGGTCGTCAGCCCGGCCTCGATAACGCGCGTGATCCGCCGCACCAGCTCGCTGGTCTTCCCCGTCCCGGCCGAGGCTTCCACCAGCAGGCTTTCCCCGAGCGACTCGCGGATGCGGCGCCGCGCCGATTCGTCGTCGAGTTGCGGTCGCGGCGCCGGAATCATGCCAATCCTCGCACTGCGTTCAGCGCATCCAGACGGCTCCTGTCCTTGCGCCTGGCGCGCTCTTCTTCATAGGGGCCGCACACGGGCCGGTAGTCGCACGTCAGGCAGGCGTCCTTGCGCGGAGCGGCCGGGAGGAAACCTTCGGTCACCGCGCGGTCGATGGTTTCCAACACCTGCTGGATGCGCGAACGCGCCTGCTGGTCGAGCGGGATGGCGATTCTGCGGTAGTCGCCGCGCTCGGTGCAGTAGTACAGATGACCGGACTCGACCGCGGTCCCGAAGATCCGCTCGACGGCCAGCGCGTAGAGAACCGGCTGGAGAAAAGCGCCCCCGCCCACCACCGCCGGCGCCGGCTCGGGAGGCTTGCCCGTCTTGTGGTCGATGACGCGCAGCAGGTCCCGCGCGCGGTGCTTCTCCACCAGGTCCACCGATCCGCGCAGGCGCACCGCGTCGAGCATCACCGCCTGGGCCGCGGGGCTTTCCGTGTCGCGGCCCCGCCGCCTTCCCGCGCCCGCCTCCAGCCCGAAGGCGAGCTCGAAATGCGCCGGCTGCCAGTCGGCGTGTTCCCGCACCGTCTCGCGGATCCAGCCGCGCAGGTCCGTGCGCACGCCCTCCACTTCGGTCGCCCATACCCGGGGAATCGCCGGCGCCAGCTCCTCCTCGTATTGCCGCGCCACACGGTCCAGCGCCCGGTCCGCGATATCGAGAACTTCCGGAAGCCTCCACGAGTCGAACGCGAGCAGCCCGGCCCGCGTCAGCTCCTGGAAGTACTCGTACTGGGCGGAGTGGAACAGGTTGCCGCGGGTCAGCGGGTCCATCTGCTCGAGGGCGACCGACTCCTCGCGTGGCCGGAACCGGTGCACGGAGTGGAGCAGGAAGCGGTAGGGACACAAGGCGTACTGCTGGAGCGCCGTCGGCGAATAGTCGCGGCGCGCGAGCCGATGAGCGGCCAGCACCTCGAGCGCCGGCGCCGAGGGATCCACCAGTCCGTCGGCGCCGGACCAGCTCCTGGCCTCCCATCTTCGCCAGCGCGTTCGGAGCGACCGCGCCAGGTGCGGGTTCGCCTCCACCAGGTACCGGCCGAGCCCGCCGGAGTCGGTCGCCGGGAGCCGGAGCAGCCGGCCGAAACACGCCAGGTCGTATTCGGCGTCGTCGATCGCATGCCGTTCTTCTTGCGGCGCGGGCCAGCCCAGCCGGGAGGGCGCCCGCTGCGAGGCGCGAAGCTCCAGCGCGCGCAATTCCGGGAGTTTCCCTTCCCCGGCGCGGAGAACCTCCAGCGCGTAAAAGGAGGGAACGCGCGGCCGCGCCTGCTCCAACTCGAGCCGAGGATAGGAAACCACGAGCCTCGATCCGGCGGCGGCAACGGCGCCGCGCAGCAGCAGCCTCTCCCGCGCGATGCGATCGGTTCGCCGTCGCAGCCGCCCGGGGAGCCGCTCGCGCCAGGAGTCCAGCAGCAGCGGGTCCTCCAGCGCTCTCCTCGGGAAAATGCCTTCGGCAAGCCCGGGCAGCAAGACCGCCGCAAAGCACCGGCCGCGCGCTTCCTCGATGGCGCCCACGAACACCGCGCCGTAGCGTCCCGATGACGGCCGGCGGCGTGCAAAACGGAGACGTTCGCTCAGAACCGAGCAGACGTCGTCGAGCTCGACCGGGCCGGCCTCGCGCATCGGCCACAGCTCGTGCAATATTGCGAGCACCGAATCCGGCTCGCGCAGCGCCGTTTCCGCCAGCGCGATGAGTCGCTCGATCCATTCCCCCCACGGGGCCCGCCGCGGGAGCGCGTCCAGCAGCTCGATCGCCGGAAGCGCGAATCGCCCCAGGTGGCCGAGTTGCTCCGTCTGCCGCCCCAGGTGGATCCGGTGCGCTTCGTCTTCCTCCTTCAGCTCCTGGCGGCGGAGCTCGAGCTCCGCTTCCAGACCGCGCAGGCGCCGCGCCCAGCGCTCGCGGCCGCCGATCACGGCCGCGTCCACCAGCAGCTTTTCCCAGCCGGCCGGCGCGCGCAGGCTCCCGCCGACCACCGCGCCCGATGGGTCTTCGTCAACGGGGGCCGGCTCCTGTTCGGAAGCGCCCTCCGGCGGCGCGACGAAGTTCTCCAGCAGCTCGTCGTCGGGTGCGACCCATCCCCGCTCGACGCGCCGCGGGGCGCCCGCGGGATCCACCGGCGGGACCTGGCCCAAGGACAGATACTCGGCGAAACGCGACGCCGAGCAGCCCTCCGCCGCGCATGCCAGCAGCGCCAGAAACGCACGCCCGGCCGGATGCGGGCGCGCCGTGCCGCGGCTGAAGTACGCCGGAATCCCCGCGCGCCGCAGGGCCTCCTCCACCAGCGGCTGGTAGCGTTCGGGATCGCGCAGCAGGATCGCCACCTGGTCGAAGGGGACGCCTTCTTCGGCCAGCGCGCGGATCCGCCGCGCCATCTCGACGCACTCGAGCCCTTCGCCGGCGGCGGAGAAGAACTCGACGCCGGCATCGGACTCCTCGACGTCGGCCGGCCGCGGGGAAAACAGAAAAGCCCGCACGCGTGCCAGAGCGCCGTCGCCCTCCCCGGGGGTCTCGTCGGCCTCGACGCCGAGGGCCTCCTCCAGCGCGCGGATCCCCTCTTGGTCGCCCGCCAGGCGTGTGGCCAGCACCGCCGGGGATCGCTCGACCAGCGCCGCCAGCAACGCCTTCTCCAGCCCGGACTCCAACGGCGCATCCAGCAGCAGAAGCGCGAGCCCGGTGAGAGCGTGCGAGCCTTCCCTGACCCGGCTCGCGGCGGTCGCCAGCAACACGGCCGGGTCGGCCAGCGAGTGCCGGGCCATTTCCTCGCCGTACAGATCGAGCAGCCGGGCAAGGTCCGCGCCCGGCTCGCCGGCATCGGCCAGCGCGTCGGAGGCGAGTCCCTCCATCCGCAGCTCGGACAGCGTGGAGGCGAGCGCCCGAACGAATCCCGGCGTGTCGGCCACGGGTCCGAAGTAGTGCAGGCCGCCCGACGCGCGCAGGCCGTGCACCGCGCGGGCCGCCAGCGCTTCCATCCCCAGCCGGCTGACCGGCGCCAGCCCGCGTTCGCCCAGCGACGGTGCGGCCAGCGCGGCCGCCGCCTGCATCGGCGTCATCCGATGCGCGCCCACGAGCGCGCCCTCGCAGCAGGCGCGCGCCAGCTCGTCCGCGGCCGCCCTGGTCGCTGCCAGGATCAGCACCTCGGTATCCGCCGGCAGCGTACGGAGGAATTCCCGGCAGTGCGCGAGCAGAACGGCATTCGACGCGGACTGAACGATGCGGCGCTTCGACAAAGGACTCTCCCGGATCATACACTGCCTGTCAAAGTAAGAGGGGCGTATGCTATCGTCGGATCATTCGCCGATACGATTTCATGGCACAATAACGTATGTGGTGCGGCGCATTGCACGTTGTCGCGGCATTGGACCGTAGGACGGAAACCTGCCACGTCATCACCGCCTACTCACCAGATCCGGCTCGTTGTCGAGAGGATTTCAAGACCAGGCGGACGCCATGAACTGCCTTTTCTGCAAGCACGGGGAAACCACACCCTGCCAGGCGACCGTTACCCTGCAACGAGGCGAAACCACGGTCATCTTGAAGAACGTCCCGGCAGACGTCTGCCAGAACTGCGGCGAGTACTTTCTCCCGGACTCTGTCACGGACCAGGTGCTAAAGCAGGCTGAGACTGCCGTGAGGAACGGCGCCGAGGTCGAAATTGTGCGCTTCGCCGCATAGCGCTTCTGCACCGGCATAGGCTTTGTCCACCGCCTCCTGGTATGTCTCTCTCGTACGTCGAGAGATCATTCAGCGTGGGAACTTGGGCGATCCAGAGGGGATCCTCAGGGTCCCACTGCATCTCACTTACGAGCCGCTGAACGAAGCGCTCTCCGGCGCGGCGGCCGCCGTGGCTCCCCACCTGCCCCGGCGGACGCCTCCTGGCCGGCGTCGACCTGGACGACTCCGCCGCGCTGCTCGAGCGGGTGGCGGGGTCTGACCAGGCCTTCGGCTTGTCCGATCTTGTGCTGGCGGGTTTTTTGCGCGTGGTCACCCATCCGGCCATCTTCGATCCGCCGGCTTCGGTCGCCGGCGCCCTGGTCTTCCTCCAGAGCCTGCGCCGACAGCCGAGCCGCGTTGGCCATCGAGTCCGGCAGCGAATGGATCACCACCGACCACGACTACAGCCGCTTTGCCGGACTGCGCTGGCGCCACCCTCTCCGCTGAGTCCGAAGCTGTGCTATCGTCCTGGGTATGCGCAAGTCCAAACTGATTCGAGTCTCCTGTTCACTGGCTGCGTTCCTGGTGGTTCTGGCGCTGCCCGCCGTGGCCGCCGACATCTCCGGCAAATGGACCTTCGCGGTGGAAACCAGCGCCGGCAGCGGAACCCCGATCTTCACGTTCCAGCAGAACGGCGAAAAACTGACCGGCTCCTACGCCGGCGCGCTCGGCGAGGCGAAGCTGGAAGGCACGGTCAAAGGCGACAAGGTGGAGTTTCAGTTCGAGATTGCCGCCGAAGGGCAGAAGCTCAAAGTGAGCTACACCGGCGCCATCGAAAGCCCCACCAGGATGAAAGGAACCGGTAAGTACGACCAGTTGGGAGACGCCACCTGGACGGCGACCAAGAACTAGTCCCGTGCGGCCCTACAGGAGCCGGAAGTTCACTTCGATGGTGGCGGCCACCGGCACCGGCTTGCCGTTGAGAAAACCGGGACGGAAGCGCCATTTCTGCACGGCCTCGAGGGCCTTCTCGTCCAGCCCCAGCCCGAGCGGGCGAACCACCTTCAGGTCGCGCGGGTTGCCCTTCTCGTCCACCACGATGTAGAGAATCACCGTGCCCTGGAACTTCGCTTTGCGCGCTTCCTCGGAGTACTCCGGCTCGATCTTGAAGACCACCGTCGGGGCCGACACGCCACCGCCGATACGATAAGCTCCACCGCCGACTCCGCCGCCGCGTCCCGGCCCGAAGCCCGCGCCGTCGCCCGATCCCACGCCGCCCCCGGAACCGGTTCCGATCCCGCCGCCGGATCCCGGACCGTTCGACGGAGGCCCGATGCGCGCCAGCGGATCGCCCCACTGCGCCATGTTCACGTTCGGAAGCTGTACATCCGGCGGAACCACGATAGTCGGCTCCATCACCAGCTTCGGGTTTTCGTTGTGCACGACGGCCGCGGGGGGCACAAACTGCCGCAGGGCCTGCTTGGGGAGCTGCCCCTTACTCGGCGGCAGGGGAGAGCGGTCGCCTCCACCTCCACCTCCGCCCATCGGCTTCGGCTTGGCCTCGGCAACATACGGCGCAAGATCCGGGGCGATCAGGTGGACCGTCTGCCGCACCGTCTGCTGCACCGTCCGGTTGGTGCCCAACGCGAACGCCAGTGCAAACAGACAGACGTGAAACGCGGTCGAACCGAACCCGGCCTTTCTCCCATAACCCTTGGAAAGCCCCCAGATGTCCTGCACCGCGACCGGCTTGGAGGTTAACACCAGCGGCGGCAGTTTCGGAGGGAAAAAGAGTTCCTTCAGGTCTTGTCGTATCGAGTAGATCCAGGGCCGTTCCGTATCCGGCGCCAGCAACCGGCTCAAATGCAGGTCCGGGTCTTCGTAGTGTGTTTCTGCTGGAATGGTCCCGCTGTTTGGCTGCACTGGCATCGCCGTCTTCATCGTTCCACCGCCGCTGGCATTAAGCGACAGCTTCCCACCGTTGGACGCAGGCCGGAGTCGTAGGGTTACGGCTTTTGGAAAGCCTAACCCCGCACCCTACCAAAAAGTGTAGCACACTCAGTCAATGGCTGATGGGGCTATCAGGGCGGGTAATAGAGTTTACAAACCTTGGGGTTCGGAGAGGAACCCCTGGGTCAGGTCCCAGATCTCTTCCAACACGTTGAGAAGCTGGTGGTCGGAGTCCAACAGTTGCAGGCGAACGTTGGAATTCTCCCGGGCAAAGCGCTCCGAATCCGCCACGGGCACTACATCGTCCATTCGACCGTGGAACAAAAGGGCCGGCTGTCCAAAAACTGGAAAATCATCATACCCCTGGGCGTCTTCCAGGAGCTGATATCCCACCGGCCTTAACTCCTTTTCCCCATAGTGGTATAGGAGGAGCCGGCCGCTGCTGCGCCAAGCCTCGACGGCCGCTTCACCCAGCCACTCGAGCCACCGGGTGCGGAAGGCAAAAGCGGGTGCAAGAAGGACTACTTTTACCACCTCCGGATGCCTGGCGGCGTACAGGGCAGCAAGGTAGCCGCCGAGGCTGGATCCGATCAGGCTGACCGGCTCGCCGCGCGCCTCCCGGCGGATCACCTCGAGCTGCCCGGTGATCGTCAGCCGCTCGAAACCCTCCTCGGCGAGGTCGGGAATCTCCAGGGGCACGCCGCGGCGGGCGAAGCGCTCGTGGAAAAACCGGGCCTTTTGCGAAGCCGGCCCGGAGGCGAATCCGTGCAGGTAGAGGATGCGGCTCACCGCGGCGGGGGCTCCTCCGGCGTGAACTTGATCTGGGCGTCGACGGAGAACATCCGGAAGGTCGCGTAGGTGTACAGGTTCTCGGCGACCAGGCGCGGGCCGACATGCTTGGTGTAGAGGACCGAAGCCGGCAGCAGCAGTCCCTGCGCGCCGTAGGAATAGTCCACCGTGGCCTGGTGTCGTACCGGCTGGCCGTCCTCCTGGTTGCTCACCTGGAGGGTCACACGCAGCGGCAGGAAGTCGGATTCCCGCACCGAGATCTCGCCCTCCAGTCCCGGACGGCTCGCCGTGTCACCGTGGAAGATGGTAATCGCCGAGTGCCCCTGCGTCTGCCGGTATCCGATGAGCAGGACGCGCTCGGCCCCGATGCGGCCGGCTCCCGCAAGGCGGAACGAATAATTACCGAGCTGCCTCCGGGAGAACAGCAGCAGCGACTGGCCGAAGTCGGTGGCCGCTCCGACCAGCCCGTGGTTTTCAAACTCCCGCAGCGCCTTCTTTTTGAGAATGTCGTCGTCGGCGCGAACACGGGAAGCCAGCTCCTTGCGCGCCTTCTCGCGGCTCCGGATTCTGCGGCCGTCCACCGAGATCACCTGGCGGAACTCGTAGAGCCAACCGGGGCTCTCTTTCAGCGACGAGAAGGCGTACTCGGAGACGATCTCCCGGGTCTGGTACCGCACCGGCGGCGGCCCCAGCGCCGACTTTCCCACCCGCGGGCGGAATCGCGGCGGCGCTTTGACGACCCGCTGCCGCAGCGTTTCCTCTCCGATCGCCTTGGGCGCCGTGAGGGCGAACACTTCGGCCTCTTCGGAGACGCGCTCCAGGATGGCCGCCAGCCGGTCGTCCGGCGCGGCCTGCCCCTGGGCTGCCCAGAAGGCCGCCAGAAGAATCGAGACCATAGTTTCAGTGTAGCGGGTGGTGGTACGGGGGCGGACTGGCCGTCGGCCGTCGCAGGCGAGTTGCGGTGCGCCCGGCCAATCGCTAGAATCTATGGGTTTGCAGGCCTATGGAGGATTAATGTCGATTGAGCAGAGAGTCAAGCAGATCATCGTCGAGCAGTTGGGCGTCGACGAGGGGCAGGTCGACGAAACCGCCTCGTTTGTCGACGATCTCGGAGCCGACTCGCTCGATATCGTCGAGCTGGTCATGGCCTTCGAGGAAGCGTTCGACCTCGATATCCCCGACGAAGACGCCGAGAAGATCACCACCGTCAAGGAAGCCATCAGCTACATCAAGAGCAAGTCGGAGAAGAAATAGGCGAACACCGTCGCGCCACTTCCGCCGGAGGCGCCTCTGGCGCAGGTGGCCGCGGTGCCTGGAGCAATCGTTTGTCTCGAAGAATCGCAGTGACCGGTGTCGGGCTGTTGTCCCCGATCGGCATCGGCACACAGAAAACCTGGGAAGCCCTGCTCGCCGGAGAGAGTGGTGTCTCGCACATCACGGCTTTTGACGCCGCCGCCTTCGCCTGCCGCATCGCGGGAGAAGTGCGGGACTTCGACCCCCTCGCCTTCCTCGAGCGGAAGGACGTCCGGCGCATGGGGCGCTTCATCCAGTTCGCCATCGCCGCTTCCGAGTTCGCCATCTCCCACGCCGGCCTGGAGGTGACCGAGGAGAACGCCGACCGCGTGGGGGTCTACATCGGCAGCGGCATCGGCGGATTCGAGGTCATCGAGCGGGAGCACAAGGTGCTGCTGGAGAAGGGGCCGGAACGCATCTCTCCGTTTTTCATCCCGGCGACCATCATCAACCTCGCCGGCGGGCAGGTCTCGATCCGCACCGGGGCGCGCGGTCCCAACTCGGCCACCGCCACTGCCTGCACCACCAGCTCGCACGCCATCGGCGATTCGTTCAAGATCATCCAACGCGGCGACGCCGACGTCATGATCTGCGGCGGTACCGAGGCCTGCGTGACGCCCATGGGCATCGGCGGATTCGCCGCCATGCGCGCGCTCTCCACCCGCAACGACGATCCGCGGCGCGCCAGCCGCCCCTGGGACAAGTGCCGCGACGGGTTCGTCGTCGGCGAGGGCGCCGGTATCCTGATCCTCGAGGAGATGGAAACAGCGCGGCGCCGCGGCGCCCCGATCCTGGCCGAGATGGTCGGCTACGGAATGAGCGCCGACGCGCACCACATCACTTCGCCGCCCGAGGATGGCGAAGGTGCCGTCCGCGTCATGCGCGCCGCGCTGCGCGACGCCTCCCTGGCCGCCGACGGCATCGATTACATCAACGCCCACGGCACCTCGACCGAAGTCGGCGACCGCATCGAGACGCTCGCCATCAAGCGCTCGTTCGGCGATCACGCCCGGCGCCTGGCGGTCAGCTCCACCAAGTCCATGACCGGCCACCTGCTGGGCGGCGCCGGCGGCCTGGAAGCCGGCATCACCGTGCTCGCCATCCGCGACCAGGTCGCGCCGCCGACCATCAACCAGGAGGTCCCCGACCCGGCCTGCGATCTGGACTACGTGCCCAACCAGGCCCGGCCGATGCGGATCGAATCCGCGCTCAGCAACTCGTTCGGCTTCGGCGGCACCAACGGCTGCCTCATCTTCAAACGGTTCACCGGGTGAGCCGCCGATGAAGATTCTGGTCGCCATCAAGCAGGTGCCCTCCCGCGATTCCCAACTTCGGGTCAACGCCGCCGGCCGCTGGATCGAGGAATCGGACCTGAGCTTCGAGATCAACGAGCCGGACGCCTACGCGCTCGAGGAGGCGCTCCAGCTCAAGGAAAAGCACGGCGGCGAGGTGGTGGCGCTGTGCGCCGGACCGGCCCGCGCCTCCCAGACCATCCGCGAGGCGCTCGCCAAGGGCGCCGATCGCGCCATCCACATCGAGGAGGAGAACCTCGGCGCCTTCGACACGCTCGGCGTGGCCCGGCTGCTCGCCCGCGCCGCCGCCGCCGAAACGCCCGACCTCATTCTCACCGGTCTGCAATCGGACGATCTCGGCTACGGCCAGACCGGAGTGGTCCTGGCGGAGCTGGCCGGGCTGCCGCACGCCACCATCATCATGCAGGTGGAAAAGATGGAGGACCGCATCCGGGTCAAACGCGAGCTCGAGGACGGCTGGTTCCAGCACATCGAGATCCCGCTGCCCGCCGTGCTCACCATCCAGAGCGGCATCAATAAGCTCCGCTACGCCACCCTGATGGGGATCAAGAAAGCCAAGACCAAGCAGATGCGGCGGCACACCGCCGCCGAGCTGGGCGTGGAGCCGGCGCCCACGGTAGTGCTCGACAAAGTCTACCTGCCCCCGCGCTCCAAGCAGACCGTGCTGCTGGAGGGCAACGCCAGGCAGCAGGCGGCCGCGCTGATCGAGAAGTTGAAATTCGAGGTGCGTGTCCTATGAGTCTGCTGGTGGTCATGGAGCAGGCCTGCGGGGCCTGGCACAGGATGAGCTGGGAGACGCTGGCCGCCGGGCAGTTGGTGGGTGCCGAGCTGGGGCTGCCGGTGGCGGCGGCTGTCGCCGGCCGCGGCGTCGCGGGGTTGGCCGCGGAGTTGGCCGCGCGCAAGCTGGAGCGCGTCTGGGCCGTCGAGCACGAGCTGCTCGACCCTTACACGGCCGACGGCTTCACCGCCGCGCTCGAGGCGCTGATCATCAAGCTCAACCCTTCCCTGGTGCTGTTCCCGCACACCTACCAGGTCCGCGACTTCGCTCCCAAGCTGGCCGCGCGCTTCGGCCGCTGCCTGGCGAGCGACGTGGTCCGCTTCCGCATCGAGGGCGGCGAGCCGGTGCTGGTGCGCCAGATGTTCCAGGGCAAGATGAACGCCGATTTCCGCCTAGCCGGCCCGGGTCCGCACTTCGTGTCCGTGCAGGCGGGGGCCTGGCGCGCCGAGCAGGTGGAGTCCGGCTCGGCGCCGGTGGAAACATTCACGCCCCAACTGGACGCCTCGATGATCCGCGCCAAACCCCTGGAGCCGTTCCGCGAATCGCAGCGCGCCGTCGACCTGACGGCCGCCGCGATCATCGTCTCGGTAGGCCGGGGGATCAAGGAGAAGGAGAACCTTCACCTGGTGGAGGAGCTGGCGCGGGCGCTGGGCGCCGAGCTGGCCGCATCGCGCCCCATCTGCGACAACGGCTGGCTCCCCATGGAGCGCCAGGTCGGCAGCTCCGGGCAGACCGTGGCGCCGAAGGTCTACCTCGCCGTCGGCATCTCGGGCGCCATCCAGCACCTGGTCGGGATGAAGGGCTCCAAGACCGTGGTCGCCATCAACAAGGACCCGGAAGCGCCCATCTTCGAAGTGGCCGACTACGGCATTGTCGGCGACCTGTTCGAAGTGGTCCCGGCGTTGATCGAGGAAGCCAGGAAGGCGCGGGCCGGTTGATGTCCAGCACGATCGCCACGGTCGCCGAGCTCTATCTTTACCCGGTCAAGTCGATGGCCGGGGTCCCGGTGCAGGAGTCGCACGTCGGGCTGGATGGCATTTTGGGCGATCGGCAGTATTCCTTCGTGCGCGGCGATCAAGCTGCCCGGAATAGTTTCCCCTGGATGACCGCCCGCGAGTCCGCGCGCATGCTTCTCTACAAGCCCCAGTTCACGCAACCGCCCACTCCGGATCAGCCGGAGCCGCCCGTCCAGGTGCGGACGCCCGAAGGCGCCCGGCGCGAAGCAAATGATTCGGTTCTATGCGAGGAACTGGCGGGTAAGATGGAACACCCTCTTTTCTTACTAAAAAGCGCCAGAGGGATCTTTGATTGCCAGCACATTTCTCTTTTCAGTCTGGCGAGCGTCCGGGGGCTGGCCATGGAAGCCGGCTGTCCCATCGATCGCCGCCAGTTTCGCGCGAACGTGTATCTGGAGCCAAGCGTCGGCGGGGCTTTCCAGGAGGAGGCCTGGACCAACCGCCTGATGCAGATCGGCGATGAAGCGCTGCTCGGCGTGACGCAACGGGACACCCGTTGCATGATGGTGAATCTCGATCCGGAAAGCGTAGTCCAAAATCCCCGGGTGCTGAAGACCATCGCGCAGGGTCACCAAGGGCAGGCGGGAATCTACGCCAATGTCGTCCGGCCCGGCAGGATTCGGGTGGGGGATCCGATCCGGCTGGTCTCGAAACTCTAAAGGCCCCACACGCGTCGCAGTATTTCTTCGAACCTCGCCTCCCCGCGCAGCCCGTCCAGCCGCCGATCGCCGCGGATCATCATGGCGAGGAAAGGGGAGCGGTCCTCGCACGCCTGATCCAGCCTCTTCCAGGCTTCGGCGGGGTCGCCCAGCGCCAGGAAAACCGCTGCGAGCTCATACGGTTCGACATAGCACGTTCCGGAGAGGCTCTCCAGTTCTTCGAGAAGCTGCCGCGCCTGCTGCTCGCGTCCGAAGGTCGCGTAGCAATGCGCCAGGCGTCCGAGCACAGCCGGGGTCGGCCCCAACTGCCGGGCCTTTTCCGTCGCCCCGATGGCCTCCGGCTTGCCTTGCATCGTGTAGGCCAGCCCGAGCCACAAGTAGCCCAGCCCGAAGTTCGGGTCGATGTCGATGGTCCATTGCGCCTCGCGGACCATCTCCTCATCCCTCCGCGCCAGAAAATAAACCCAACTGGCATGGTGACTGATGACCAGGGACAAAGGATCCATCTCAATGGCCCGCCGGATCTCGGCCACTGCGTCTTCGAACCGCCCGGCCCCCGCCAGGCACAGCCCGAATATGTCGTGCCCCAGCGCGTGAGCCGGATTCAGATCGATCGCGCGCCGGAAGCCGGCCTCCGCGGCCGGCCAATCCCAGTCGCAGAAGAATCGCGCTTCCGCCAGCGACGAGTGGGCCTCGGCGAGCTGATCGTCCAGCTCGACCGCGCGCAGCGCCGCCGCCTTGAGCCGCCGCGCGGCTTCCCGGGGAGTCATTGTGCCGTAGAATGCCAGCACTGCGTAGACGTCCGCCGTGCCCGCATAGGCCAGCGCGTAGGAGGGATCCCGGTCGATGGCCTGGCCGAAGCATTCCAGCGCGCGCTGTAAGCCGTCCGGGGTTCGCTTGGCCCAGTGATGCCGGCCGCGCAGGTAGAGCTGGTAGGCTTCCGAGTCATCGGTGTAGCGCCTGGCGAGCTCCTGCTTTTCCTGCCCGCTGAGTTGCAGCCGGAGCGTCGCCGCGATCCGGCTGGCGATCTCCTGTTCGACCTCGAAGATGTCGGTAGTCTTGCGGAGGAAGCGCTCGCCCCAGATCTGCTTGTCTTCGGCGGCGTCCACCAGCTCCACTTGCACGCTCAGCCGGTCGCCGCGCTCGACCACCCTGCCGGAGAGCACCAGCCTCGCGTTCAGTTCCCGTCCCACAGCCTGCGGCTCGGCGTCGCGGCCCTTGTAGCGGAACACCCTGCTGCGCGGCACTACGCGCAGGCTCGGGATCTTCGAGAAGCTGTTGATGAGGCTCTCGGCGATGCCCTCGCCCAGGTATTCCGAGTCCGGCCCGCCGGAAGTGGAGAACGGAAGCACGGCCAGCGAGTCGATCGCCGCCGCCGCCGCCGGAGTCTGGAGGTTCTTGAGCGCCTGCGCCAGCTCGCGGGCCCCGACCCGCCGCGGCGCCTCTTTCTCCAGGCAGCTCCGCACCAGCCGCGCCATCTCCGCCAGCAGCGGACGAGCCGGGTCGGCCGGCAGCGCCGCCTCCTGCATGAGGATCGCCGCCACCGATTCGGCCGCCGTCGGCCGCTGGAACGGGCGACGCCCATACAGCATCTCGTAGAGCACGCAGCCGAGCGAGAACAGGTCGCTGGCCGGCGTGACCGCCTCGCACCGCACCTGTTCGGGCGACATGTAGCCGAGCGTGCCCATCACGGTCCCGGCGGGGGTGTGAAGGTCGGTTACCGTTTCCTGGGAGGAATCCGACGGCGTCTCCATGCGCGCCAGTCCGAAGTCGAGCAGCTTCACCCGTCCGTCGGTGGTGAGGAAAATGTTTTCCGGCTTCAGATCCCGGTGCGTGATCCCCTTGGCGTGTGCGGCGGCGAGCCCCTCGGCGAGGGCCGCGCCCAGCTCGGCGGTCTGTGCCGGCTCGATGACGCCTCCGGCGAGCCGTGCGCGCAGGGTCGCGCCCTCGAGCAGCTCGGTTACCGAGTAGATCACTTCGCCCTCGAAGCCGAAATCGTAGATGGCGAGAATGTTGGGGTGCGAGAGCGCCGCCACCGCCCGCGCCTCCCGCTCGAAGCGCGCCAGCGCCTCCGGCTGGCTCGCCAGCCGCTCCGGCAGCACCTTCACCGCCACATCGCGTGCGAGCCGGGAATCGCGCGCGCGATACACCTCGCCCATGCCTCCGGCGCCGAGCGGCGCCAGGATCTCGTAAGGGCCCAGTCGCGTACCGGGCTTCAGCGGCATTTCTACATTGTACGGTACGTGTCGGTGGCTTACGGCAGGGCGAACTTCTGCACCCGCCAGTTGCGAATCTCGGCCACGTAGATCGACCCGGCGCTGTCGACGGCGATGTGGTGCGCGGCGTCGAAGCGGCCCGGCGTCTTGCCGCGGGAGCCGAGCACGCCGAGGATTTGCCCCTCCAGGTTGAGCTTTACCACGCGGTTGTTCAGCCCGTCGCACATGTACATCGCCTTCTCCCGCGGCTGGTACGCCAGCCCGTAGGGCGCTCCGATGCCCGTCCACTTTCCGAGCAGCTTCCCGGAGGCGTCGAAGATCTGTACGCGCTGGTTGGTGCGGTCGGCCACGTAGACACGCCCGCTGTCGTCGGTCTCGACGTCGTGCACCAGGTCGAACTCGCCGTCGGCGGCGCCCTTGCGGCCCCAGTGCGCCAGGTATTCGCCGTCCCGGTTGAACTTGACGACGCGCGAGTTGACATAGCCGTCGGAGATGAACAGGTCGCCGTTAGCCGCGAAGGCGATCCCGGACGGCTCGTTGAACGCGTCCTTGCTGTCGTTGTTGCCCGCCGTGCTGCCGCGCCCGGGGGCCGTCTGCCGGCCGATGATCATCTGCAATCGCCCGGCCGGGTTGAACTTCATGACCGCGTGTCCCTTCACGTCCACCACCCAGACGAAGCCGGCGCGATCCACGCGGATGCCGTGCGCCGAGACGATGGATCCTTCGCCCCACGCCCGCAGCATCTTGCCGTTCCTGTCGACCTGGATGACCGGGTTGCGGCCGCGGTGGAACACCCAGACGTTGTCCTGCGCGTCGACGGCAACGCTGCCGCATTCGCCGAAGTTCCACCCCTCGGGGAGCCTGGCCCAGTCGGGAACCACTTTGTGCGGCAGCGGCGGGCCCGATTTCAGTTGAGCCGACGCCGGAAACGCCGCCCAGATCAAACCCAGCAGGCAGAGCAGGGACTTCATGTGCGAGAGCGTATCACATCCGCGGCGGGACCGGATCGGCCCGCCCTGGCTCGCCCAGGGGCACGTCGAGCGAGCCGAACGCGCCCGAAGGCAGGTCGAAGGCCACGATCCGCATTCGCGTCACCCCGGGACGAGGACGGAACAAGTGAGTCAACAGGAGCCCCTGCCGCATCACCTTCCGCGCCAGATCCTCGGGGAGCGTCATATCCAGGCTCTGCTCGTCGATCTTGCCGTGCGTTCCGTCGGCCTTCTGCTGCGCGTAGTGCACCTCGAGCCGGCCGGTCCATTCCCGCTCGCGTTTTTCCAAAGTCAGGTTGCCCGGTTCCACCCGCAAGCGCAGCTTCCATTCGCCGCCGTCGCCGCCCCGCACCAGTTGCGCGGTCATCCCCAGCCTGGTGGCCGCGAGCGGGCTTTGCAGGGTGTCGGCCAGCAGGGACTTTCGCCGGCCGTTGTCCTTCGCGGCGTCGGTCGCGAAATACCCGCGGCGATGGAGGAGCGCCGTCTCCGGACGGTTCACGGTCACTTCGATTCGCCGGAAGCGGCCGTCCCAGTCCTGGGCCGGCGGAGCGTACCCCAGCACGTACACCGAGCGCGCATCCTCGACCGCGCGCCGAAAGGACGTCTCCAGGTCGTTGGAGTTGTAGAAGGCCCGGCCGCCCGTGTTCGCGGCGAGGATTTGCATCCCTTCGATGCTGGTCTTCACCGGATTCATCCGCGTGAACAGCGACCGGAACCGCACGTGGCTGGCAAGTTGGGCGTTATAGCTCCAGTCGGGAACCAGGCCGCGCGCGTCCACCGGGTACAGCGCCATGCCGGCGTTGCTGAAGTGCCGCGCCAGGTGGCCCAGCTCGTCGGCGAAAGCGAACTGCACCGGGCCGCGAGTCACCCAGTTGCTGAACAGCACCGGGAAGGTCGCCGAAAGCCAGAGGAGGTTCTTGCGACCCGGGATCTGCGCCAGGTGATCGGCGATCGCCGCCAGCGCGCGCAGCGTCTCGGGCGCTCTGGAGTAGAAGACGTGGTCGGGCACGGTTAGCGGCGAATCGCCCAGCCACGAGCTCCAGTCCCGGGTGTCGGTCAACAGCCGCACCAGCTCCGATGGATCGTCGGTGAATCCATGCAGGAGGCGGAGCCCGTGGCTGCCAAGCGCGTAGAGCGCCAGCCGGTCGCCCGGCGTCAGCTTGCGCAGAAACTCGACCAACCGATCGCGCGCGTAGGCCTGGTTGGTGTAGGAAGTGTTCAGCGCGTCGATGAGGATGGCGGTCACTCCCGGCGGCGCGCTCGACGGCACGGCGCGGTTGGAATACGTGTCCGGCGGCAGGGGTTTCCCGTCGGCCAGCGTTGGGGCCTGTGCTGGCGCCCGCACCGGCGTCGACGTGGGTGCGCTTGCCGAGAAGAAGCGGATCGCCTGTGGGCGCCCGTCTTCGAGCAGCGCGAAATCTTCCGCCGCCAGGCCGGTCACCGCGCGTGACGACTTATCGAGCGCCACCACGTCCACCTCGACCAGCCGTGCGGTGACCCTCACCACCGGCTGCTGGGCCGACGCCGCCATCGCAAGGCAGGCAGCAAGCCAGGCACGGCGCACCATGCGACCATTCTACGCCCCGGAACCCCCGCGGACGCCGGCGCGGCGACAGGTGAGCACTTCCGTCGATGTGTTATGGTGGGCGCTTATGTCTCTCACGGCCAGGCTTCTGGCGGCAGTCTTGATGGCGTCTCTCGCTTCGGCGCAGGATGAGCTCGCGCGCGCCCGCCGCATTCACGCAAGCGTCATCGGGGTGGACAGCCACCTGGACACGATGCAGTGGGTCCTCAACGCCGGCGTCGACATCTCGCGGCGGCTTTCCACCACGCACGTCGACCTGCCGCGCCTGCGCGAGGCGGGCGTGCGGGCGCCGTTCTTCGCCCTCTGGGTGCCAACCTACTACAAGGGTTCGGAGGCGGTCCGCCGCACGCTCCAGTTGCGCGACGCGGTCGAGAAGCTGCTCGAGGCGCACCCGGACCAGGTGGCGCTGGCCACCAACGCGTCGGAAGCACGGCGCATCGCCGGGTCGGGCAAGATCGCCCTGATTCTCACCATCGAGGGCGGCCACCAGATCGCCGACGACCTGGCGGTGCTGCGCATGTACCACCGGCTCGGCATCCGCTCGATGACGCTGACCCACTTCCGCAACAACAACTGGGCGGACTCGTCGACCGATCAACCGCGGCACGGCGGCCTCACCGCGTTCGGACGCCAGGTGGTGCGCGAGATGAACCGCATCGGGATGATCGTCGACATCAGCCACGTCTCCGACAAGACCTTCTTCGACACGCTCGCCGTCGCCACGCGGCCCGTCATCGCCTCGCACTCGAGTTGCCGCGCGCTGTCGGACGTCCCACGCAACATGACCGACGAAATGATCCGCGCCGTGGGGAAAAACGGGGGCGTCGTCGGCATCAACTTCGGAGCGGGCTTCCTCAACGCCAAGGACGCCGCCGGGCTGCGCTCGTCGATCGCCGGCAAGGCGGCGCTCGAGCCGCAGATGACGGGGGAGGCCCTGGACCGCTTCGCCGCCGACGAGTACGTCCGCGGCTACAGCGTCATGAAAAAGGCCGCGGCCACGCTGGAGGACGCCGTCACGCACATCGAGCGCGTGGTGAAGCTCGCCGGCATCGACCACGTGGGAATCGGCAGCGACTGGGACGGAATCAGCTCGGTACCCGCGGGTCTCGAGGACGTCTCGAGGACGTCTCGAGGACGTCTCGAAGATGCCCCACCTCACCGCCGCGCTCCTGGGTCGCGGCTACAGCGAGCGGGACGTGGAGAAGATTCTCGGCGGCAACTTCCTGTGCGTGCTGCAACAGGTGACCGAGCGCTGACCGCGTGGGACAGGCCTCCCGGCCTGTCTCTGGCGTTTCTACATTTGCAATGGATCGGAGCGACCGACGTGGCGCAGGCTCTCAGCCTGCCGCGCCGAGACTCGTCTCGGCGTCTGCGGTCCGCCGGCTGTTTTCGATGTAAATGGCAATTCGCTCGGCTTCCGGTTCGCCTCCCGTGCGGTTGAGCCTTTCAGCGACTACAGCGGCCGCGCCGGTGCACTCACCACGCGCCAAGGATCGAAGCACGATGCGGGCAACAGGTTCCTGGCGCAGATACATGGGTCCGTGCCGGGCAGTGTCGATTTAGCGATTCATCCAGACAAAGGCTTTCCCGCCGGAAAGTTTGTCGGTAGGAGGATACAAGGCCTGAGGCAGGCTGCCATGCAGATGCCCGGTGACAAGAAGCCACCTTGGCGTCGAGACGAGTCTCGACGCGGCAGACACGAGTGTCTGCGCCACATCATTGGCTCGGAGGCTGCCAAAATGTACAAACTCCAGGGACAGGCCTCCCGGCCTGTCTTGTCAGGCGAGGACGCCTGTCCCACATTACCCGCGCCCGGGCGGATCGACCCGCAACTGGTTGACCACCTGCCGGACACCTTTCACCTTCTTGACCAGCCGCTCCGCTCTCTGCCGGTTCCGTTCCCGATCCACCTTGCCGCGCAGCGTGACGACGCCGTCCTTCACGTCGACCTCGAAGTTCGCGCCGCCGACGTCGCGGTCGGCGGCCAGCTTCAGCCGAACCTGGTCGTAGATCTGGTCATCGGAGATCTGCTTCTGGCCGAAACCGGCGGAGGCGGCCAGCAGCAGGGCCGCCGGCAACACCAGCCATGTCACTTTCATGCCGTCTTTCCCTCATCGCCACTCATTGAACGCCAGTCTATCGCATTCAGAAACTCGGGGCTCTGGCGCCACCGGGGACGCACCTTGACGAACAGCTCGAGGAAGATCTTCTTTCCGAGAAGCGCTTCCATTTCCAGCCGCGCGCGTGTGCCGATCTGCTTCAGCCGCGCGCCCGCGGCGCCGATCACGATGCCTTTCTGCCCTCCCCGCTCGACGTAGACGGTGGCCGCGATCCGCGTCAGAGCCGGGGTTTCCTCCCAGAGATCGACCACAACGGCCGCCGCGTGCGGCACCTCCTGCCCGGTTTGGCGGAGCACCTGCTCGCGGATCAGCTCGGCGGCCAGGAAGCGCTCCGGCTGGTCGGTCAGGTAATCGTCGGGGAAATACCGCGGCCCCGGGGGCAGCCTGGCGACGATGGCATCGCGCAGCGTATCCAGCCCCACTCCGGTCAGCGCCGAAATCGGGATGCAGGCCTGGAAGGCGCCGAGCCCGTGGTAGCGTTCGATCAGCGGCAGCAGCGCCCGCTTGTCCGCCAGCCGGTCCACCTTGTTGAGCGCCAGCAGCGCCGGCGTCCGGTGGCCGGCGAGCAACTCCACCGCCCGGGCATCGGCGTCCGCGAACCGATGCGTGCAGTCGGCCAACAGCAGCAGCAGGTCGCGGTCTTTCAGGGCGGCGCGCACCGACTCCATCATCCGCCGGTTGATCAGCGTGTCGCCATGGTGGATGCCCGGCGTGTCGAGAAAGACCACCTGTGCGCCGGGCTGCGTCCAGACGCCCTGGACCGCGGTTCGCGTGGTCTGCGGCTTGTCGCTGACGATCGCCAGCCGCGTCTTCACCAGAGCGTTCAGCAGCGTGGATTTGCCGCTGTTCGGCCGCCCCAGGATCGAGACGAACCCGGATACGAATTCAGGCCGTTCCTTCGCCGCCACTCTCCGCCTCCCGGCCCCGCGACACCCGCACCTGCGCCACCCGCCGCTCGTTGAGCGAAAGTACCTGGAGGCGGATGCCGTCGCGCTCGATCGCTTCACCGGCCTGCGGTACGTGCCCGAGCCATTCCGTCACCAGCCCGCCGACGGTGGTCGACTCGGTCTGGTCGTCGGGGCGGAAAGAGAGCAGGTCTTCCAGCCCGTCCAGGTCGAAGCTGCCGGCGACCACCCAGGATCCATCGCCGCCCGGGGTGACGTCGAGCCCCGGTTCGTGCTCGTCGCGTATCTCGCCGACGATTTCCTCCACCAGGTCCTCCATGGTGGCGAGGCCGGCGGTGTTGCCGTACTCGTCCACCACCGCCACCATGTGGGAGCCCGCCTGCTGCATGCGCCGCAGCAAGTCGTCCACCGGAGCCGTCTCCGGGACGTGCAGGATCGGCCGACGCAGCTCTTTCACCCGGCGATCGGGCCGCTCTTTGTAGTCGGTCTCGAACATGTCGCGGACGTGGACGAAACCCGTGATCTGGTCGATGGTCCCGTGGTAAATGGGGATGCGGGAATACTGCTCGTGGATGACCAGGCTGCGAAGTTCCTCGAGCGATGCTTCCTCCCCGATGCTGACGATGTTCGGCCGCGGCGTCATGACCTCGCGCACGGTCTTGTCGCCGAAAGCCACCGCCGATTCGATCAGCTTCCGCTCGTCCTCCTCGATGAGTCCCTCCTCGGCGCCTGCGGAGATCAGCGCTTCGATGTCCTCTTCGGTCTTGGTCTCGGGGCTTTCCGGGGCGCGGCCGTGGCTCAGCTCGGCCAGCGACTGAAGGAATCCGAGCACCGCCAGCAGTGGCCGCACCGGCAGCCACAGCGCCTTCAGAAGCCCAACCAGCGGCAGCAGCCAGCGGCCGCTGGTGCGCCGGTGCAGGCCCACGGGCGCCACGTACCCGGCGACCAGCATCACCAGCCACGCGGAGGCGCCGACCTCGACCAGCATCCGCCACAACGGCTCGCGCCGCAGCGCCGCGATCCACACCATCATCACCACCATCGCCACCAGCAGCGTGTGGCGCAGCAGGGAGAATCCCAGCGCCCCATCCTCGGCCTTCCATCCCAGGCGCTCTTCCAGGGTTTCGTTGAAAAATTCCTGGGCGGGAGTCTCGCGCGCGCGGAAGCGCAGGCTTTCGCGGTACAGCAGGTGAACGAAGGAGACCACCGTGAACAACGCGGCCAGCGCCGCCGCCGCCGCGTACAGGACCCCGGTCACGACCGCGCCCTCTCGATCAGCCCGGCGGGAAGGCCCAGGCGCTTCCGCCACCGGGTCTCGGCGCGCCCCATGCGCCCGCCGTCGTCGGCGTGGTCCATGCCGACCAGGTGGAGCAGCCCGTGCAGCATCAGGATCCGGATCTCCTCCTCGATAGTATGACCCTGCTCGCGCGCCTGGCGGCGGGCGCGCGCGAGCGAGATGGCCATGTCCCCGAGGAAGCCGCGCGGGCCGGCGGCGGGAAGCGAGAGCACGTCGGTCGGGTACGGGCGGCCGAGGAAGCGCTGGTTCAACGCCCGCATCTCCCGGTCGCCGGTGATCAGGCAGGAAAAGACGCGGCCGCGCGCCACCTCGCGCCGCAACCGGCCGGCGAATCGCCGCAGGCTGTCGGGGGAAACCGCCGGTGGGCGTCGGCGGAACTGCACCAGATGGTCGGGATCCGGCATCGGTTCGATTACTGCCCGAGCGGCGCGGCGCCGCTCGCGGGGGTGGTCTCGCCGTTGGCCGCGGGCCGCTCGCCGGCCGTCTCGGCGAACCGCAGCGCCATCTGCGGGCCCGTCCCGGCGGTCTCCTGGTGTCGCTCGTAGGCCTTGACGATCCGCTGCACCAGCGTGTGCCGCACCACGTCGCGGTCGTCGAAGTGGACGAAGCTCACGCCCTCCACCCCGCGAACCACGTCGATGGCTTCCAGCAGGCCGCTGCGCCGGCCGGCCGGCAGATCGATCTGCGTGATGTCGCCGGTCACTACCATCTTCGAGTTGAAGCCCTGCCGCGTCAGGATCATCTTCATCTGCTCGGACGTGCTGTTTTGGGCCTCGTCGAGGATGATGAAACTGTCGGTGAGCGTCCGGCCGCGCATGAAAGCGATCGGCGCCACCTCGATCTGCGAGCGCTCCAGCAGCTTCTCGACTTTCTCCGCCTCGAGCATATCGTAGAGGGCGTCATAGAGCGGGCGCAGGTAGGGGTCCACCTTCTCCTGTAACGTGCCCGGCAGGAATCCCAGGTGCTCGCCCGCCTCCACCGCCGGCCGCGTCAGGATGATCCGCACCACTCTCTTGTTCAGCAGCGCCGAGACCGCCATCGCCACCGCCAAGTAGGTCTTGCCAGTGCCCGCCGGCCCGATGCCAAACACCAGGTCGTGCCGCTCGATGGCGTCCAGGTAGATCCGCTGGTTGATCGTTTTCGGCGCCAGCGGCTTTTTCCCGAAGCTCCGCTGCCGGCCGCTGGAGACCAGCCCGCGCAGGCTCGCCTGCGGATCGCCGGTCACCACGCGCAGGTAGTTGTTCAGGTCGCCGTTGGTGAACGCATGCCCTTCGTTGAGCAGGGCGACGTATTCGTCCAGGATGCCGACGGCGCGCGAAACGCCGGCTTCCTCGCCCTCGATTTCCAGGGAATCGTCACGCAGTTGCGTGGTCACTCCCAGGGCGTGCTCCAGCAGACGGATGTTCTCGTCCCGGGTCCCGAAAAGGGATTCAATCCCGCGACGGATGCGGACGCTGACTTTCATTCGCGCCGGAGACGCTCACCTCCCTGCCATGAGTAACTGGAGTATAGCAGAATGGTCACCGGCGCTCAATGCTATCGTGGACAGGAACAGGAGCATTCGTCACATGAATCCAAGCCGGTTGGCCGTCCTGATGGCGGTGGGGGCCTTGCCGTGCCTGCTCATTTCCCAGGGGCAGGAGTACGTCAAGACGCACTACACCAAGTATGAGTACGAGATTCCGATGCGCGACGGCGTGAAGTTGTTCACCGCCGCCTACCTTCCCAAGGACGCCTCGCAGAAATATCCGATCCTGATCAGCCGCACTCCCTACAGCGTGGCTCCCTACGGGGCCGACCACTACCGCGACGCGCTCGGACCGTGGGAGAAGTTCGCGCGCGAGGGATTCATCTTCGTCTACCAGGACGTCCGCGGGCGGTTCCTCTCCGAGGGCGAGTTCGCCGACGTTCGCCCGCACCGGCCGGTGAAGAACGGCCCGAAAGAGTTCGACGAGTCCACCGACACCTGGGACACCATCGACTGGCTCATCCGGCGGATTCCCAACCACAACGGCCGCGTCGGGATCTGGGGCATTTCCTACCCGGGCTTTTACGCCGCCATGGGCATGATCGACGCCCACCCGGCGTTGAAAGCCGCTTCGCCGCAGGCGCCCGTCTCCGACTGGTTCATCGGCGACGACTTCCACCACAACGGCGCGCTGTTCCTGGCCCACAGCTTCCACTGGCAGGTGCACAACGACAAGCCGCGCCCGCAGCCGACCACCAAGCGCCCGCCGCCGTTCGAGTACGGCACCCCCGACGGCTACCGCTTCTACCTGGAGGCCGGCACGCTGACCAACATCAACGAGAAGCACCTCAAGCACGAGATCGCCTTCTGGAACGAGATGATGCGCCATCCCAACTACGACGAGTTCTGGAAGGCGCGCAACCTCCTGCCGCACTTGCGCAACATCAAGCCGGCCGTGATGACCGTCGGCGGCTGGTTCGACGCCGAGGACCTCTACGGCGCGTTGAAGGTGTACGAGCACACCGAAAAGGGAAGCCCCGGGGCGGCCAACCTGCTGGTGATGGGACCGTGGTCCCACGGCGGCTGGGCGCGCGGCGAGGGCAGCTCGCTTGCCCAGGTGCGCTTCGGATCCAAGACCGCCGAGTTCTACCGCGAGAGCATCGAGTTTCCGTTCTTCCTCCAGGCGCTGAAACAGAAGGGGGAGATGAAGCTGCCGGAGGCCTACGTGTTCGAGACGGGCGCCAACCTCTGGCGGCAGTTCGACGCCTGGCCGCCCAGGCCGGCGCGGCCGGTCAATTTCCATCTGGGCGCCGGCGGGCGCCTGCTGCGGCAGGCCACCGGCGACGCTGAGGGCTTCGACGAGTACCTCAGCGACCCGGCGCGGCCGGTTCCGGTGATCAACTCGGTGTCCATCGCGATGACGCGCGATTACATGATCGAGGACCAGCGCTTCGCCGCCACGCGCCCGGACGTGCTGGTCTATGAAACCGAGACGCTCAACGAAGACGTCGTCATCGCCGGGCCGGTCACCGCCTCGCTGCACGTTTCCACCACCGGCACCGACTCCGACTGGGTGGTGAAGCTGATCGACGTCTATCCGCCCGATTTTCCCGATCCGCAGCCGAACCCTGCCAATGTGCGCATGGGCGGCTACCAGCAGCTCGTCCGTGGCGAGCCGATGCGCGGCCGCTTCCGCAACAGCTTCGAGAAACCTGAGCCGTTCCGGCCGGGCGAAGTCGCCAAGGTCGAGTTCGTGATGCCGGACGCGTTCCACAATTTCCGCCGCGGGCACAGGATCATGGTGCAGGTGCAGAGCTCGTGGTTCCCGCTGGTGGACCGCAACCCCCAGAAGTTCATCGATATCTACACCGCCCGGGAGAGCGACTTCCAGAAGGCGACCCAGCGGGTCTACCGTACGCGGTCCCAGCCGTCCAAGGTGCAGGTGATGGTGTTGCCCGCCGGAGGCTCCTAGCTTAGCTAAGCTATAGACTCAGGCCTCGACCAAGTGCTTGTAAAATATCACCTGGCGATGCGCGGACCCCTCTGGAGCGGGTTGGCTATCCTCGCCCTCCTGCAAGTCCTCAATCATGCTTTGCACGTGCAGCGCATCGGCGGGGAAGCGCCCGCGATTCAGCGCCGACCGCACCTCTCCCAACCGGTTCCTGTATGCCGGAAACTCAACCATCGTCACGCGAAGGATCTCCTGGCGGCCGTCCTGGTAAAGATACGCGATTCCAGCGTGGTGGTAAATCTGCGGATTGATGGGGAAGGAGACCTCCGCCAGCGCCTCCAGCAGCACCTCCAGCAGACGGGGGTCCACCGAGATGCGCACCGCTACCAGCTCTCCCTCCGTTCCTCCCAGCGAAGCGCTATCGGGAGTCGAATCGGACCACACGCTCATCAGACACCTCCAGCGCGCATCCTGTGCGCGCGTGCGGCGCCTCCAGCGCAACCGGCTGAGGAAACACTACGGTCGAAAATCGTAGCAATTCAAGTTCTGGAAAGCCGATTTTGCCTTTAGCACTTTTTTATCGTGGTAGCAAGTAGCAGGCGCCTGGGGTAGGAGCCTAACTCAATCCACGCTTTTATCAGAATAGCACAATACGGAGACGGACGCAAGTAGAAGAGTTGGCGAAAAGATGAAAAATCACCAGGGAGTGCGCCGTCGGTGGGGCGCGGCCGGCTACCGGGGGCTCGAAGGCGGGTCGGGTTCCAGCGCGATCTCCGGCTCCAGGTCAGCCTGGCGCCGCTTCAGGCGCGCCTGCTGGAGCCGGCGCACCTCGGCGAACTCGGCCTGAGCGCGTGTGGTCAGCCCGGCGGCCTGGCAGGCGCGGGCCAGTAGCAGGTGGATCGCCTCCTGCTCGGGTGCGTACCGTACAGCTTCCTCCAGCAGCGCCAGCGCCGCTTTCGTGTTCTTCTCTCGCAGCTCGATCTTGGCCATGGCATACATCGGGTCGGGGTAGCCGGCGCGCAGGGCGATCGCTTTCTTCAGCAGCGTGCGCGCCTCGCCGGTCCGGCCATTGCGATCGGCCAGCACGCCGAGCTGGTAGGTGGACTCGGCGTCCTGCGGAGCCAGCTCCAGCGCCTTGCGAAAATAACCGATGGCCGCCTCGTCGTCGTTGACGCGCAGCCGGAGCCGGCCCATGGCGGCGAGCGCGGGGGCCGAGAGCGGCTCCAGATCGAGAGCTTGGCGGAACTTCTGCTCCGCTTCCGCGTACTCGCGCGCGCGGTAATGGAGAAGGCCGCCGAGCAGGTACACCTGGGCCCGCGCCTGCGGCAGGTTCTCCAGGACGGCATACAGCCGCTTGCCGCGATCGAGGTCGCCGCCGCGGAGGTGGGCCCCGGCCAGCGCGAACAACACCGAAACGTCGTTGGGCTGCGCGGCGTAGACCTTTTCGAGCTCCGCGATGGCACGCTTCCGGTCGCCGGTTTCCACCAGCGCAATGCCGAGCAGATGCCGGGCGCGCGGTTCGTTGGGATGCGCCTTCAGGAAACGGTCGAGCGAGGCGATCGCCTGGCCGTAATCGCCCGAGCGAAGCTGGGCCACGGCGAGGTTGAAATAGATCTGGGTGAGCTGCGGCGCCAGGCGCAGAGCCTTGCGGTAGTTGGCCACCGCTTCCTGGAACCTCTCGCGCCGCGCCAGCACCGCCGCCAGGTTGCTCAGCCCCTCGGCGGAGCGTGGGTTTTCCGCCACGTAGCGGAGGTAGATGGCCTCGGCGGCCGCCAGATCGCCGCGCTCGAGTGCCTGCTTCCCGCGCGTGAGGAGGTCCCCACCGGCCGCTGCCAGTAGAAGTGCGAGGGATATGCCCAGCACCGGCCCGGTACCGCGTCGCCTAAAAATATATCTTCGCCGCCAGCTCGATGATACGCGGGTCGCGCGTGCCGCCGATGGAGCCGAACCCGAAGCGGCCGCCGCCGCCGCCCAGGGCGGTCGGCAGGTTGGTGATGGTCGGGTCGTTGAGCCCGTTGAACTGTACGCCGGTGTTGAAGCCGGAGTAGCGGACCAGATTGAAGGCGTTGAACATCTCCAGCCGCAACTGGAGGTAGCGGGTCACGTCGCCCCGCGAGAGCGGGATGTTCTTCATCACCGTCACGTCCCAGTTGTGATCGCCGATGCCGTACAGGTAGCCGCGGATGGCTGAATCCAGGCCCACGCTGCCGCGAACGGCGGGCCGGTAGACGTCCGTGCGCAGCCACTGGTTCTCGTTGCGCTGGCCGCTCGAGAGCACCGGGCTGCTGTTGAGCACGACGCGGGGGCCCCAGGTCTCAGAGCCGGTGATGCGGCGGTTGACCTCGGCGCCGCCGAGCCCGCGGACGCTGTAGCCGACGCCGCCGGGCTGGCCGGAGCGCATAGTCGTGATTCCCGTCACCACCCAGCCATTGAAGATGGCGCGGCCGACCGGGTTGTCCAGGAAGTTGCCGTTGCGGGCCGGTTTGGGAACGTCATAGAGGTAGTTGAACACGAGGTTGTGGGGCACGTCGAACGAGAGCGGGCCGTAGTTGCCCATTTTCGCGTTCAGGTTGTGGAAGCCGTCGCCGTCGCCGCTGGCGGTGCCGAGAGCTTTCGACCACGTGTAGGCCAGCCCGAAGGTCAACCCCGTCGCCATGCGGCGGTTGGCGGAAATCTGCAACGAGTTGTAATTCGAGGTGGAATCGAACTGCGTGAGTTGGATATTGGCGAACCCGATGAAGGGCCGGTAAAAATTCACCGGCAAGGTGGTGGTGCCGTCCAGACGCGGCGCGCCGAGCGTCGGGTCCTGGTTCTGCGGGAGCCAGGCGCTGCCGAACGGCGCGTTGTTCAACTGGAAGGTGTTCAGCAGGTGGCGCGAGACCGAGCCGACATAGGCCACGTCGAGGAGGACCTTGTGGCGGATCTCCTTCTGCACACTGACGTTCCAGTTGTACGTGCTTGGGACTTGGCCGGCCTTGCTGAAGCCGCGTACATTGGCCGGGAACAGCACGCCCGGCGTGTCGGCCGCCGTCGAGATGTTCCCGTAGAAGATGGTCGGCGAAAGAGTGGACGGCGGGTTCGGCAGCATGTCGAAGACCGGGTTGCCCTGGAAGCGGTCGTAGAAGATCCCGGCGCCCATGCGCAGAACGCCGCCACGCGCCCACTCCGGGCTCCACGCCATCCCGACACGCGGGCCGTAGTGCACGCCGCGGCTGTCGATCAACCCGCGCGGGTAGCCGGAGAGTCCCGCCTGCGCCATGCCGTTGGCGAAGCTGCCGACGCCGGGCACCAGTGCTCCGATGAGCGCCGCCGGGCGAAACTCTCCCGTGAGCGGATTGCGCGCCTCGACGCGGTTGCTGGCGGGGTTGACCCCCCGCCCGAACAGGAAGGCCTGGTTTTCCCGGGTGAAGAAATCGGGGTTGAAGGAGGAAGTTTGCAAGTCGGCGTCGTACTGCGGCTGGATGATGTAGAAGCGGATGCCGTAGTCGAAGGTCAGGTTGGGACGCGCTTTCCAGTTGTCCTGGATGTACGCCTCGACGTTGGTGTAGCGGTAGAGGCCGTTGCGCACGATATTGGACTGCTGGAACGTGCGGAAGTTTCCGAGCATCGCGTTGGAGAACGCCCATCCGGTGTCGCCGGGGTTGTTGGCATCGCGGTTGAAGTTGATGGTGCCGTTGGCCGGCGTAAAGGCGGTCTGGTCCTTGCGGCTGCGCTGGACGAAGATGCCGAACTTCAGCGTGTGCTTGGAGAACGCTTTGCTCCAGTTGTCGGTGACGTCGAAGGTGTGGTTCACATTGCGGAACGGCGTGCCGTTGAAGCCGCTGAACGGCGCGTTGGGCACGTCGAACTGGAAGTTGGGCACCAGGTCGACGGGGCTGGCGCTGGGGTAAGGCATGCGGAACTGAAGGCCGAGCCTCGTGCGGCTGAAAGCGTCATTGACCGGGTCGATCGTCAGCCGGTTCTTGCTGTGCCCGAAAATGAACTCGTTGGTCAGGGTGGGATTGATGATCGTGGTCAGGTTGAGGATCGAGGAGCGGCCGGGTTGGCCGAACCGCATCGCCCCAAAGGGGACGTTGTAATCGGCCGACCACTGCCCGTAAGGCATGTCCTGGGAATCGGCGTCGCGGATCACGCGTGCGAACAGCCGCCAGTTCTGGTTGAGGTTATAGTCGCCGCGCGCCATCATCTGCTGGCGTGGGTAGGACCCGGAGGCCTGGGAGGTGTAGTTGAAGTTCGGCGGCGGGTTGGTGACGTTCGGCAGCGGGTAGAAGCCGAGGATTCGCTGCCCGTCGGCGTTCAGCCGGTTGGCGGGAATGATGTTGCCGGGAAACGGTTGCCGGCTGTTCAAAGGATCCAGGATCGTGACCGGTGTGCCGCCGGCTTCCACCGTGCGCGAGAAATCCCCGCGCCGCTGCTCGGCGGTGGGAACCGTCACCGTGCGCAGGCCGTTGGGGATCAACTGTTCCTGCCACTCCTGGCCCCAGAAGAAGAACAGCTTGTCCTTGTCCTTGTTGAATTTTCCCGGAATGTAGACCGGGCCGCCGATGTTGTAGCCCTGGTAGTTGTAGCGATAAAGCTGGCGGGCGCGGCCTTCGAAATTGTTGCGCCAGTTGTTGGCGTTGAGCCCGTCGTGACGGTGGAAGAAGTAGCCGACGCCGTGGAAGTCGCGCGTGCCGCTCTTGCTGACCACGTTGATGGAGGCGCCGGAGGAGCGGCCGAATTCGGCCTGCTGCGAGTTGGTGATGACTTTGAACTCGGCGATGAGGTCGATGTTCAGCGCCGTGTGCATGGTGCCATTGGAGCCCGTGTCCATGTTGGAGACGCCGTCCAGCGTGACGAAGCTCTGATTGGACCGCGTGCCGTTGACAAAAATGCCGCCGATGCCCGGCGAAGCCACCTGGGTATTGAAGAAGCTCACCACGCCCGGCACGAGCGCTACCAGGGCGAGGAAGTTGCGGCCGTTCAGCGCCAGGTTGGCCACCTGCTGGCCGGTGACGACGCCGCTGCGCTCGGCGCTCTGCGTCTGCAACTGCACCGCGGAAGCTTCCACGGTGATCGTCTCGGTTAGCTGGCCGACCTCCAGCACCAGGTCGCCCAGGCCCATGCGGTCGTTGGCGAACAACCGCACCTCCCGGTGCTCGTATTTCTTGAAACCGGACGCCTCCACGGTGACCGTGTAGCTGGCCGGCTGGAGCGGGCCGACGAAGAACGTGCCGTCCTGGCCGGTGGTCACTTCGCGCGAGACGCCACGGGACTGGTCGATCACGGTGATCTTGGCGTTGGGCACCACGGCGCCCTGGCGGTCCTTGACCACGCCTGTGATCGATCCGGAAACCTGCTGCCCAAAGGCCGCGCCCGCGGCCAGAATCAGAACCACGAAAATAGAGAGCAAGCGTGTTTTTGCGGGCATACGTCACCTCCCCTATCGAATATCTTCAAATACACTACCTTCCTCGATTCCGCAAGTCAAGGTACACTGTCGGGTTGCGGATGCGCGTTCACGCTTTCGCCGCTCTGATGGCGCTCGCGCTCGCCTGGGGACAAGGCGTCGCCACGCGCTCGGTGCGGCCGACGCCGCGGGGCAAGCCTTCCGGCCTGCCCTTTCACGCGCGCTTTGTCGACGTCGCGGCCGAGGCCGGACTGCGCGCGCCGGTCATCTACGGCGAGGAGTACCGCAAGACCTACATCCTGGAAACCACCGGCTGCGGCGCGGCGTTCCTGGACTACGACAACGACGGCTGGCCGGACATCCTGCTGCTGAGCGGGACCCGGCTGGAAGGGCCGGCGCCGGCGGAGGCGACCAACCGGCTTTACCGCAACAATCGCGACGGGACCTTCACCGAGGTGACCGGGAAGGCCGGGCTTGGTCGCACCGGCTGGGCCTCCTCGGTCGCCGTGGGTGACTACGATAACGATGGCCACACCGACGTGTTCCTCACCTACTGGGGGCAAAACATTCTGTACCGCAACCGCGGCGACGGCGCCTTCGCCGACCTCACACCCGCCTCCGGTCTGCTGGACCGCCGCACGCGTTGGGGTTCGGGTGCCACCTTCCTGGACTACGACCGCGACGGCGACCTGGACCTGTTTGTCGCCAACTATATCGAGTTCGACCCCAAGAGCATCCCCAGGCCCGGCGAGAACGCCAACTGCAACTGGAAGGGCATTCCGGTCAACTGCGGCCCGCGCGGGCTGCCGCCGGGTCGTCATTCCCTCTATCGCAACAACGGCGACGGCACCTTCACCGACGCCAGCGCGCCGAGCGGTATCGCCGCGGCCAGGGGCAGCTACGCGATGACCGCGGTGGCCGCCGACTTGGACAACGACGGCTGGGTGGACATCTACGTCGCCGGCGACTCCACGCCGAGCTTCCTGTTCCGCAACAACCGCGACGGCACCTTCGCCGAGCAGGGCCTGGAGCGCGGCGTGGCGGTGAACGAAGACGGCACCGAGCAGGCCGGCATGGGGCTCGGCATCGGCGACTACAACCTGGACGGCTCGCTCGACATCTTCAAGACCCATTTCGCCGACGACACCAACATCCTGTACCGCAACGACGGCAAGGGGAACTTCGACGACGTCACCCTCGCCAGCGGCCTGGGCGTCGAAACGCGCTTCATCGGGTGGGGCGCGGCCATCGCCGACCTGGATAACGACGGCGCCCCCGACCTGTTCCTGGTCACCGGCGGCGTCTACCCCGAGGTGGAGAAGCAACTCCCCAGCTATCCCTTCCGTACGCCTCGCGCCGTGTTCCGCAACCTGGCGAACGGCCGGTTCGAGGAATTGATCGAGCAGGCCGGACCCGGCGTGGCGGCGGCGCATTCCAGCCGCGGTGCGGCCTTCGCCGATTACGACAACGACGGCGACCTGGACGTGCTGGTGGTGAACCTCCACCAGCCGCCCTCGCTGCTGCGCAACGATTCGACCGGGCCGGGCCGTTGGCTCCAGGTGAAGCTGGTGGGGGTGAAGTCCAACCGCAGCGCCATCGGCGCGCGCGTCACGGCGCTCTACGGCGGCCGGCGCCAGGCGCAGGAGGTGCTCAGCCAGTCGAGCTTCTATTCCGCCAACGACCTGCGGCTCCACTTCGGGCTCGGCGGCGCGACCGCGGCCGACCTCGAGGTGCGCTGGCCGAACGGGTCGACGGAACGCTTTGCGGCCGTGCCCGCCGGCCGGCTGGTGACCATCCGCGAAGGGGCGGGGATCGCGAGCCGGTAGAGGCGCCGACTCCTACCCCGCCGCCACCCAGCCGTATTGAGTGTTGCTCGGCCTGGGCCGGCCCGCCTGCCGGTAGAGTTTCCGCAACTGATCGATGTAGTCGCCGGGCATCGCGTTGCGCTTCGCCTTCGGATCCACGCCGTAGACGCGCGCCGCGTTCAGCCCGAAGATCTGGCGCTTCACCTCGGTCGTCAGCGGCTTATAGCCGAAGCGCTTCATCAGCTCCTCGGGCATCTCCAGCCGGACGAGCGCCTCGATCTGCCACTGCGGCGAGCCCCACCAGATGGAGTCCGTGCCCCAGAGCACGTGGTCGGAGCCGAAGGCGTCGATGATCATGCCGAGCACGTGACAGCACAACTGCGGGTGCGTGATCGCCATCATCCCGAACGTGCTGCCGAGCTCCATATACACGTTTTTCATGTGCGGGTTCTTCTTCCGCGTCTCGCACAACTCGGACACCCAGGGCACCGAGGGGTTCTTGCGGAACCCATCGGCCGCCGCCGGCAGCGCCTCCTGCAACGACTTGAAACCGGAGTGGTAGGTCAGGAAATTCAGGTCGGGGAAGTCGCGCGAGACCTTGACCAGGTCGCGCGGGTGACAGTGCGCCTCGTTGAACAGCCCCAGGGCGAGCCCTTTGTGCAGGCAGATGTTTTTCACCTTGAGCTTGCGCGAGTACTCGAAACTGGGATAGGCGATCTTCTCGTCGTCCGCCCACCAGCCTTCCTTGTCGGCGCCCAGCCCCAGGCCGGTGTAGCCCTTCCAGGCCTCGATCTTCAGCTTCTCCGTCTGCTGGTGCATCGCTTCGCGGCCTTTGGTCCCCAGGTCCGGCGTGAGCAGGCCGTGGGTCACCATGCGGCGCGAGCGGCTGAGCCGGTTCAGCAGGTCCCGCGTTCCCGCCATCTGGTCCGCGGGCAGGATGTTCTCGTCCTCGGTCGCCGCCGGCACGCCGCTGATGGCGGCCACGTCGGTGTCGCTGTCCAGGAACACCTCTTTGATGTAGTTCTCCAGGTAGAGATCGTCGGCCTTCGGCTCGCGGTCTCGCAGCGCGGGATTCATCGCGCGCGCGCCGCGGCGGAACTCGAACAGCAGCGGGTTCTGGTAGTTCGCCTTTACGTGGTGGGTCTGGACGTCGAAGATGAAATAGTCCGGCTTGCTCTGGGCGGCCGCCGCCGGTTCCATCATCTCGGCGGCCTCGACGCGAAAATAGCCGCCGAAGACTTTGTTCATGGCGGCAAACGCGGTGGCCATGCCGCAGGCCGAGCCGAGGAACTGGCGGCGGTCGACGCCGAGCCGTTTCGCGCCGCGGCCGGCCATCTCGATCAGGTGGTGCTCGACGGCCTTCTGCGCGCGCGTCTGCGGAAGCGGATAGTACTCCTCGTTGGAGACCACCTGGGTCGGAATCGGCAGGTGACGGCCGAGGTACTCATCCAGGTCGCATTTCTGCACCCAGCCGTTGGTGGCAGCGGGCGCCGGCGTGTCGGGGTTTGTTTTGGGGTTCATCGAAGTGGGCCCTTGGCGCCGTCAATTCTATCACCAAACTCGGCACGTTCTACGGCGCGCCGGCGCGCCGGCCAGGGCGCTCTTCCGAGCGCGGAAAGAACGCCGATCAGAACTTTTTTTCATCGGCGTCGATCCGCGTTAATCTGCGGCCAGAAGTCTTTCGATGGTATGCGGGACACCACGCCAGAAGCCGAGGCTTTGATACAATCACGGCGTTCCCACTCCGCCATGAGCCCCCCCGTCCGCGTCGGATTCCTGGGCACAGGAAACATCGCGGGCACTCATATGCGCGTGCTCGCACGGGACTCGCGGGCCGTCATCGCGGGCGTCTACGACATCTCCGCCCCCAGAGCGCGGCTCACCGGCGCGCCGGTGTTCGATTCCGCCGCCGCGCTCGTGGACGCGGTGGACGCCGTCTACATCACTTCCCCCAACCGCCTCCATGCGGCGCAGGCGCTGGAAGCGATCGCCGCCGGCAGGCATGTCTTCTGCGAGAAGCCCATGGGAGTGACGCGTGAAGAAACCCGCCGCATCGAGGAGGCGGCCGCGGGCGCCGGCAAAGTCTTCCAGGTCGGCCACAACCGGCGCTTCGCCCCGGCCTACCAGCGTCTCAAGGAGGTAGTCGCCGAGTTGCCGGCGCTGGGAGCCCAGTTCAAGATGAACCGCGGGGAACTGGAGAATCCGCCCTGGACGGCCGACGACGCGGTCACCGGCGGCTACCTGTTCGAGACCCCGATCCACATCTTCGACATGGCGCGCTTCCTGATGGGGGAAGTGGTTGAGGTGACGGCGCGGGTCGAGAGCCTGGTCTACGACACCGGGGACACCTTCCACGCGCTGTTCCGGTTCGCCTCCGGCCGCGCGGCCACCTTCGTTTCCTGCGCCTACACAGGCTGGTCGTTCCCGTTCGAGCGCGTGGAAATCTACGGCCGGCACGCCACGCTGCGCACCGAGGAGATGGACGTCGTCTCGATCGCCCGCGGCCTGGGCGCTTCGATCCAGTCGTGGGACTATCGTTCGCTGCCTTGGGAGGAGCGCTGGGGCTACGCGACCGAGGACCGGCTGTTTCTCGACTCGATCGAGCAAGGCCTGCCGGCTGCGGTCGGGGCCGCCGACGGGGCGCGCGCCGTGGCCATCGCCCTGGCGATTTACGAGAGCGCGCGGACAGGCACTACAGTGAGAGTATGAGCGCGCTGCTCCGCAAGCCGGTGGCGGACCCGGATGCTTCCGGCGAGATCGTCCGCATCAGCCGGCAGGACGCCGGCTGGGAGACCATTTCGTTACGCGTCATCCGGCTCGCGCCGGGCGGGGCCCATACGCTCGCTCAACCCGATGAGGAGCTGGCTTTGGTGACGCTCGCCGGACGCGTCGGCGTCCGGGCCGGCGGGCTCCACTGGGAGCTGGGCGGCCGCCGGGACGTCTTCTCCGGAATGCCGCACGCGCTCTACCTGCCGGCCGGCGCCGCTCATGTGGAGCTGGCCGCGGTGGGCGGCTCCTGCGAGGTGGCCGTGTGCGGCGCGCGCGCCACGCGAGAGCATCCTCCGGCGCTGATCGGGCCGGAGGCGGTGGAGGTGGAAATTCGCGGAGGGGAGAACGCCACGCGCCAGATCAACCACATCCTGAAGCCGGAGTTTCCCGCCGACCGGCTGCTGGTGGTGGAGGTCTACACACCGGGCGGCAACTGGTCCTCGTATCCGCCCCACAAGCACGACGTGCACAACCCGCCGGGCGAGGTGGACCTCGACGAGATCTACTACTACCGCATCGCCCGCCCCGAGGGATACGCCATCCAGCGCGTCTACACCCGCGACGGCCGCCGCGACGAAACCATCACCGTGCGCGACAACGATGTGGTCCTCATCCCGGACGGCTATCATCCCGTGGTCGCCGCGCACGGCTACGACTGCTATTACCTGAACGTGCTGGCCGGCTCGGCGCGCTCGATGGCCGCCAGCGACGACCCGGACTACGCCTGGGTCCGCGGCGCCTGGCGCGGCCAGGATCCACGCCTGCCGCTGGTGCGGTAGCAAGTCCATGCCGATTCGCGCGGCCAACGCCCCGGTGAGCTGGGGCATCATGGAAGTTGAGGACTGGAGCCCGCACCTGGCTCCCGGCATCTTCCTCGACGAGCTCGCGCTGGCCGGCTACGAAGCCACCGAGCTGGGGCCCTACGGCTACCTGCCCACGGATCCGGAAGCGCTCGGTGTCGAGCTGCGGCTACGGTCGCTCGCCCTGGTTTCCGCCTTCGTTCCGCTGCGGTTGAAAGAACCCGGCCTGGACCTGCAACCGGCGCGCGAAGTGTGCACCCTGCTCGCGGCGATGGGGGCTCGTCACCTGGTGCTCGCCGATGCCCTCTGGCCGGAGCGGGAAGCGGTGGCCGGGCGTGCGGATTCCGCCGGCCCGAGCCTCACCGCGAGCCAATCGCGGACGGTGACGGAGAACGTCGGGCGCGTCGTCGAGATGGCCGCCTCCTTCAGCCTGCGGGGTGTGTTCCATCACCACGCCGGCACTTACATCGAGACTCCCGACGAGGTCGCGCGCCTGATGGAGAGCACTTCGGCCGGATTGTGTCTGGATACCGGCCACTGGGTCTACGGCGGCGGCGACCCGGTGGAGGCTGTGGAGCGCTACGGCACGCGCGTCGAGCATCTCCACCTGAAGGACGTGAACCCGGCCGCTTTGGCCGAAGCGCGCCGCGCGAGCCTGGGATTCCTCGACGGCGTGCGCGCAGGCGTGTTCTGCGAGCTGGGCGCCGGCTGCGTGCGCTTCCCCGAGCTGCGGGCGCGGCTGGAGGATATCGGCTACGACGGCTGGGCGGTGGTAGAACAGGATGTGGACACCGCCGGCGGCTTCAGCCTGCGCGCTCCGTTTGAGAACGCCCGCGCCGGCCGGAAGTATCTCCGCCGCGTGTTCGGCATCTGAAGGAGGCTCTCCGTCATGACCAGGCGACTCACCGCCGCACAGGCCCTCATCGGGTTTCTCCAGCGCCAGTACGTCGAGCGTGACGGCGTCCGCCACCGGTTCTTCGCCGGCTGTTTCGGCATTTTCGGCCACGGCAACGTGGCCGGCATCGGCCAGGCGCTGCATCAATGTCCGGACTTCCCCTACTACCTCTGCCGCAACGAGCAGGCGATGGTGCACACCGCGTCGGCATTCGCCAAGATGAGCAACCGGCTGCGCACGCTGGTCTGCACCTCCTCGATCGGGCCCGGGGCCACCAACATGATCACCGGCGCGGCCGCGGCCACTATCAACCGCGTGCCGGTGCTGCTGCTGCCCGGAGACATCTTCGCCCGGCGCAACGTCGCCCCGGTGCTGCAACAGCTCGAGTCGGCGTCCAGCCAGGACATTTCCGTCAATGATTGTTTCAAGCCGGTTTCCCGCTACTGGGACCGCATCTACCGGCCGGAGCAGCTTCTCACCGCGCTGCCGGAGGCGATGCGGGTGCTGGTCTCGCCGGCCGAGACCGGCGCGGTCACCCTGGCGCTGCCGCAGGACGTGCAGGCCGAGGCGTTCGACTGGCCCGAGGAGCTGTTCGCCGAGCGCGTCTGGACCATCCCCCGGCCTCGCGGCGACGCGGCGGCCCTCCGCCGGGCGGTCGAATGGATCCGCGAAGCGCGACGGCCGCTGGTGATCGCCGGCGGAGGCGTGATCTACGCCGAGGCCACCGACGCGCTCTCGCGCTTCGCCGCCATGACCGGGATCCCGGTCGGCGAGACCCAGGCGGGGAAGGGCGCGCTGTGCTACGACCACGGCCAGGCGGTGGGCGCCATCGGCGTCACCGGCACGCCCGGCGCCAACATTCTGGCCCGCGAGGCGGACCTGGTGATCGGAATCGGCACGCGCTACAGCGATTTCACCACCGCCTCCAAGACGGCCTTCCAGAATCCGGCCGTGCGGTTCGTGAACATCAACGTGGCCGAGTTCGACGCCTGCAAGCATGCCGGGCTGGCGCTGGTGGCCGATGCGCGCGTCGCGCTCGAGGAGCTGGGCGAGGCGCTCGCCGGCTACCGCGTCGATGCCGGCTACCACCAGCGTATCCAGCGCTACCGCGCCGAATGGGACCAGGAGGTCGAGCGCATCTACAACCTGGGCCACGGTCCCGCGATGAGCCAGGGCGAGGCCATCGGCGTGGTGAACCGCGTCTCGCGGCCGCGCGACGTGGTGGTGTGCGCCGCCGGCAGCATGCCTGGCGACCTGCACAAGCTCTGGCGCACGCGCGATCCCAAGGGCTACCACCTCGAATACGGCTACTCGACCATGGGCTACGAGGTCGCCGGCGGCCTGGGCATCAAGATGGCCGACCCCTCGCGCGAGGTCTACGTGATGGTCGGCGACGGGTCCTACCTGATGATGGCCCAGGAAATCGTCACCTCGATCGCCGAGGGGTGCAAGCTGAACATCATCGTGGTGGATAATCACGGCTTCAGCAGCATCGGCGGGTTGAGCCGCGCCTGCGGCAGCGGCGGATTCGGAACCGAGTACCGCTACCGGCAGGACGGGCGGCTGGAGGGCGATTTACTCCCGGTGGATTTTATCGCCAACGCGGCCAGCCTGGGCGCTTACGTGGTCGGCGCGCGCACCTCGGAGGAGATGGCCGGAGCGCTGGAGGCGATGCGTCACCAGGACCGCACCTCGGTGGTGGTGGTGGAGACCGACATCAACCAGCGCGTCGGCGGCTACGAGTCCTGGTGGGACGTTCCCGTCGCCGAGGTGTCCGAGCTGGAGCCGGTGCACGCCGCGCGCCGCGAGTACGACCAGGCGCGCAAGAAGGAGCGCTACTTCCTGTGACGCTGCCCGCGACCGTGATGGACGTCGCCGTTCTCGGGCGTATCGGCTACGACCTGTACTCGGAGGAGCCGCACGTGCCTCTGCCGCGGGTGCGCCGTTTCTCGCGTTACCTGGGCGGCTCGAGCGCCAACATGGCGGTAGGGTTGGCGCGGCTGGGCGCCCGTGTGGGCATGGTCGGCTGCCTGGGCACCGACAAACTGAGCGATTTTCTGCTCGACTTCCTGCGCGGCGAGCGTGTCGATACCGCGCGCGTGCAGCGCGCCGACGGCTTCCTGCCGTCGCTGTGCCTCACCGAGGTCGCCCCGCCCGACCGCTTTCCGCAGGTCTTCTACCGGCGCGATCCCGCCGATACGCGCCTGGAGCTGGGAGAGGAAGACCTGCGCTATCTCGCCGCGGCGCGGATGTTACTCACCAACGGCACCTCGCTGTGTGCTTCGCCATCGCGCGAATCCACCTACCTGGCGCTCGAGCGCGCGAAAGGCGCCGGCTGCCGCGTGGTGCTCGACGTCGACTACCGCGCCATGTCGTGGCCCGGAGCCCGAGAGGCCGGGCTCGCCGTGCGACTGGCACTGCCGTTCGTCGATGTGCTCATCGGCAACGACCTGGAGCTGAAGCTGGTCGCCGGCGCGGCGACCCTCGAGGAGGCCGTCAACAGGCTCCGCGCCCGCCTCCCGATGGTGGTTTTGAAGCTCGGCGAAAAGGGCACACGCGTGTGGCAGGGCGACGAATCTGTCTTCCTGGAGCCGTATCGCGTCGAGGTCGTCTCCACGATCGGGGCCGGGGACGGCTTCGCCTCCGGATTCCTCTACGCGCTGTTGCGCGGCCAGCCCGTCCCCGAATGCCTGCACTGGGGCAACGCCGCCGCCGCCGTGGTGGTGAGCCGCCTGAGCTGCTCGGAAGCCATGCCGACCTGCGAGGAGATTGAGCAGCTCATCGCGCGCGAGCGCGCGCGGGCGACCCGCTGAGCCCTGTTCGCCCGCGGGCCGTTGTACACTAAGCGGTTTATCCGAAAGAGGACCTGCTCATGAACCCTGGACGGCTTTTCCTCGCCAGTTGCCTGGCGCTGGTGACCACCTCGATGGTCTTCTCGATCCGCAGCGACATCCTGGATGCCCTCGGCAGCGACTTCCACCTCACCAAGCAGCAGACCGGCGTGCTGTTGAGCCCGGCCTTCTGGGGCTTCACGCTGTCCATCCTGATCGGCGGCTCGCTGGTCGATTTCTTCGGCATGCGCAAGCTGCTGCTGGTGTCCAGCGGCGGCTACATCGCCGCCGTGCTGGCGATCCTGTTCGCGCCGCGGCCGTCAGCCCCCGCCGATCCGTATTACTCCGACCCCGGGTTCGTGCTGCTCTATGCCGCCATGCTCACGCTCGGGCTGGCGCAGGGGCTGGTGGAGGGCGTCATCAACCCGCTGTGCGCCACCCTGTATCCGGATGAGAAAACGCACATGTTGAACGTGCTGCACGCCTGGTGGCCCGGCGGTCTCATCATCGGCAGCCTGCTGGCGTACGGGATCACGAAAGCCATGGGGCTGGACGTCGCCGGGATTTCGGCGGCCACGGCGACGCTCGGCTGGCAGATCAAGCTCGCCACCATTCTGGTAGCCGCCCTCGGCTACGCCGCGATGACCATCGGCCAGCGCTTCCCCGCCACCGAGCGCGTGACAGCCGGCGTCTCCAACCGGGAGATGGTGCGAGAGACGCTGCGGCCCATGTTCCTGCTCCTGTTCGCATGCATGTGGCTCACCGCCGCCACCGAGTTGGGCCCGGACCAGTGGGTCAGCTCGCTGATCACGAACCTGGCGGGCATGCAAGGAGTGCTGATCCTGGCCTACACCGCCGGCATCATGTTCGTGCTGCGGTTTTTCGGCGGCGCGCTCGCGCACCGCTTCTCGCCGCTCGGCCTGCTGACTCTCTCCTCGATGCTCGCCGCCGCGGGACTGTTCGCGCTCGCTTCGGTGAAAACGCCGATGGAGGCGTTCGTCGCCGCCACCGTGTTCGGCGTCGGCAAGACCTACTTCTGGCCGGTGATGCTGGGGGTGACCTCGGAGCGGTTTCCCAAGGGCGGCCCGCTGCTGCTGGCGATCATGGGCGGTACCGGAAATCTTTCGGTGGCCTTCATTCTCCCGATCATGGGCGGCTGGTACGACCGCTTGGGCGCCGCCGCCGCCTTCCGCTACGTCGGGATTCTTCCCATCGTGCTCACCGTGGTCTTCGGCGCCCTGTTCTTCCACTACAAGGCGCAGGGCGGCTACCGCGCCGTCCGGCTCCAGTGCGAGGCGGCCAAGTAAGCGCGCCGGACCATCGCCGCAGGATCGCGATGACTCGCGCGGATGCCGGCAGGGATGTATGATAGCTCCCAACGAGGAGGACTTCTCTATGCAACAGATCATTTCGAGGATGCTGGCAGGCTACGAGACCGGCCGGATCGATCGCCGGCGCCTGGTCCAGGGGCTTGCCGCGCTGGTCGCCGGGGGGACTGCCGCGCCGGCGGCGACTTCGCCTTTCCAGGGCGTCGGCCTGAACCACATCGCGCTGCGGGTGACCGACATTCCCCGATCGCGCGACTTTTACCAGAAGCTGCTCGGCCTGCCCGTGCGCAGCGAGTCCGCCACCAACTGCTTCCTCGGGTTGGGCAAGGATTTCCTGGCGCTGTTCAAAGGCCAGGCCGCGGCCATGGACCACTACTGCATCGCCGTGGACAACTACAAGGTCGAGCCGGTCACCGAGGAGCTGAAGAGACAGGGCCTGAACCCGCGGCGCGAGCAGGACCGCGTCTACTTCCCGGATCCCGACGGCCTGACCGTGCAGTTTTCCGCCATGGACCATCAGCCGTAGAGGTGCGAATCTTCCTGTACTTCATCGGCAAGCCGCGCGACACGCACGCCAACGCCATGGCCGAGGAGTTCGTGAAACGCTCCCGGCGCTGGGCGCGTGTCGAGATGCGGGAGATCCGGCCGCGGTCGTTCGACCCCTGGGAGAAGCACCCATCGGCCACCCGCGTGCTGCTCGATCCCGCCGGCCGCGCTTTGGATGCGGCGCAATTTACCGCCCTGGTGGAGCGCGCCGGTCGCGAGGCGCGCGAGCTGGTCTTTGTCGTCGGCGCCGCCGACGGCGCGCCCGAAGCCTGGAAGCCGCGCGCCGACCTGCTGCTCTCGCTCTCGCGGCTCACGTTTCCCCACGAGCTGGCACGCGTGCTTGTCGCCGAGCAGATCTATCGCGCCCTGGCGGGCATCCATGGCCATCCGTATCCCCGCTAGTGCCGTTCCAACTTGTTGCGCCGAAGGGGAGAACCTCGGGGGGCTGGAGGTGCTGCGGGGCGGTGGTGGATTTGGCTCGGTGAACATAGTTGGAACGGCACTAGTCCCGAGACCGCCAGATTGAGTTCCGTGCGGCTGGGTTGGCTGGCGCCTTCATCGCCTCCTCGGGCCTTGCCGAGGAACGAAGCGGTCTCCGAGGTCGACGAGTGGGAGAACGCTGTCGTCTTTCTGCCGCTGTAGTTTTGAGACGGGTTGCGAGAGGGCGGACCCATCACAGACTTAACTCCTGTACACGGCTACTGAGCCAGCGAGGTGTAGTCCGGTCCCTCACGTCCGAACAGCACGTCTGTATGTGCGATGCTCGTCATGCGTAGGCTTGCCAGCGCGACCAAGTCGGGATCTGTCCGGTAGCGCGTATATGCTTCCTGACTGGGAAAACTGAGGATGTGTACCTCGCGCATCCGTTCGTCAAGCGCCGAGGGCTCTACCACCACAGTTCGCTCGATAACTCCGCCGTATCGGGAAAGGATCCTCGCTGCTTTTGTTTCGTACTCTCGAAAACTGCCGGTGGCACCGGAATGGAGCGTCAAGATGGCGACTATGATTAGTTGGTTTCGTTCGTTACCTTGGTTCAAGACAAATCCTTGCTTCGACGTTTCTTGAGAGTACGCTCCGGCATTGGTCGGGAGCGTCTTCGAACTCCGTGGCGCCGTGGGGTGGTCTCTGTGGGTGTTGCCGATCTGTCAGGCTTGAGTTACCCTGTTGCTATGGGCGCCATGAAAGGTATCACGATTAAGCTCCCGGAAGCAACCGTGCGACAACTCAGGCAGCAGGCTCGCCAGAGGGGATGCAGTGTCGCCGCGCTCGTTCGCGAACTCGTCGAGGCTCCATCTCATAGCGATGGGTCGGTCTACGCGATTACCGCCGACCTTGCCGGCAGCCTGACCGGCGGTCGACGGCCGGCGACGAATGACCGCAGCAGGTTCCGGCGATCATGATCACGATCTGCGACACGGGTCCGCTCCTTGCCTATCTCAATCGCAACGATCCGCACCACGCTTGGTCTGTCGCGCTGATGAAACAAGTGCGGCCTCCGATGCTCGTCTGCGAACCCGTACTCACCGAGGTTGTGTACTTTCTGCGCGAAGACGACGTGGCGGTCGGCCCCTTGTTCCAACTGCTCGAACGCGAAGCGGTTCGGCTGGAGTTCGATATGTCGGCGCACTGGCCGCGCATCCGAACTCTGATGTCGCGGTATCGGCAAATGGACTTGGCTGACGCGGCGATCGTCGTCATGAGCGAGTTGCACGCGCGATCCCAGGTGCTGACCATCGATCGTAAGGACTTCAGCGTGTATCGACGGAACGACCGCCAGGTGATCGATTTCGTCGCGCCCCCGGAGCGGTGAGAGCACTGGACCATTCACAGAGGGGCAAGATTTTGAAGAGGGTTGCGCCTGGACGTGGCTCCCCAGTCTGGACACGTTTCGAACTTTTGCCGCCCAACTGGCCTTGTGATCGAACTTATCAACGCGGAGCGTTTTCACAGGGATAGGCCTGGAATGCCGATCATCATCCATGACAGGCCCCCAGCGTGGACACGTCTCGAACCCACCGTCATGGAACCCAATTCGACCGATGAGGCGCGAGACTCACGGGACACGGCCCTGATCTCCCTGAGAATCTCGGCGAACTCCCCGACTTGGATGCCGGTCGCGGGGTCGCCCCCATGCTATCGACAAGCACTTGGACCTGACTGTTTGTTTTTACGTTCAGAAAGATGTCACAATGCGCAAGAACCAGCAGGGCAGCGAGTAGGGGAAATCAATACGAAAGCCGCCGTCAACCCTGCACAAGGGCAATTGGCACAGGCGATCCCCGGTCGGAGCCGCGCCACCTTTCAGCCCTGTGGATATAAGAGACTATTAATGGAATACCAGGGACTCCAATTATGGAGCCGCCGTGCCATGGCCCTATTTGGGGCGGCGGTTGCGTTGCTGCGAGCCCCTCGCGAAAAGGGGACGCAGGAATATGGTGGTCACTGATTACCTTAGGACGACAAATTCACCATCGATCGTGGTCCCGCCGTTCCTCACGGGCCCTCTCGGCCTCGTACCAAGCACTAAAGTCTACATAGGCCTTATTGAGACGGGGGCCGGCGGGGACCTCATTATTCGGCCGTTTCGCCAGGGCCATAACCTCATGCAGCTGAGCTGTACGACGCACGATCAGCCGGGTGTGCTCGTACGGTTAATAGAAGCAATCACGGCGCTGGGCGTAAACATCGTTAACGCGGACAGCACTGCCATCAACCACCTAAACCGGCACCAGTGTGAACTCATTCTCGATTGGACCGGTTCCAAATATCCCGACAGATGCCTGTCCAACGCAAGCCTCGAACGGCACTATCGGGATTACCAGGGAATCGTTCCCGTTACCGTTGAACGGAACGTCGCCCTCTTTAACTCAATTGTTGAAAACTGTGCTGATGTTCTGGAAGTCCATGAAGTCAATGGGGTGCAGGTTCCCCTGCTGACGCTCCGCGAGATCGACTCTCCGAAGGACTTGGAGATGCAGGGTCCCGTCACAATCAGCCGCCATTCCGTCCGGTCATTTCACATCGAAATCCCGGTTCCCATACCCCTACTGACAAGACTCTGTCTCAAATCGGGAATTCGAAAAGACGAGGGCCTTCACTACATTCTTCTTGCCGAAACCGCAAGTCGTACACTGCGGGCCTTCTTTCCGTCCACTGAACTACTGCCGCGCCTCGTGCATGTCGCCTTCGGCCATCTTGACGCGCCGGGAGTCCTCACTGCCATCCTCCGGACGCTTGCCAGCGCGAGCTTCAGTACCCTGACCAGTCTGGTCCCGAAAGAGCAAGGATGCCAGAAATACTCTGGAAGCCCTTCTTGAATATCGCGGTCCCACACCTCTGCCCGTGTTGGCGGATATCATGTCGGAGGCGGCTGCTGAGCAATCTCTGCAATGGACAGCGAAGGAATTCGTCGAGCACATCTCACCCCAAGACGCTGTCCTTCTTAAGAACTGTGAATTGAAAATCGGTCTCCCCCTCTACCCGGCCCGGAGACTGACCGATAGTGTGTCAATTGCCGACAGGATCACCACCGGGACAACGAATGCGATGCGCTTCGTCGACGCAGCCGCCGCACCGGCAGCGGCCCGGACGTCGCATGGAGCAGGCCGCCTCCTCGACCTGGTACGCGAAGGCCGGAACAAAAACCAGGCCTACAATCTTCCTTTCCTATCCCCGAACGGCTACTAATCGCGCTCTCCTCGTCAAGAGGAAGCTGGAAAAGCACTAGGTCATCTCGGAGTATCAGGCATCACTCGAAGCCGCCGGCATTGATGATGTGCGGCGCAAGATTGAGGACAGCGACTATTTCCTCGGCATCTGGGAACCGGAAGATGACAGTAAAACCTTGTCGCTATCGCTCGCATTTTAGTACGGACTTGCGTCGGCGCTGGGGAAACGCGCAATCATCGTCCATCATAAGCAGCTCGATCCCCGAATTTGGACCCGCATCACCCCGGGGATCACGCAGCAAGAATATGCGGACTATGTCTCCGACACCGACATAGTCTCCGCCATCGAGGGGCTTCTCCCACCGAATCAGGAAAACCGGCTCCTCGTCAGCATTAATGACGTCTACGAGGAAATCCGTGCCGCCGTGACAACCGGGCGCATTGTCTTATACAATCTGGAGCTGCGTAAGTTCGAAGAATTCATTGCGGCGATCTTCGCTAACAAAGGCTACCGCGTCGAGCTTACCGAGCAGACGCGCGATGGCGGCTATGACATCATCGCCGTTAAGGATACTCCAATAGCTGCGGACCTCCGCGTGCTTGTTGAATGTAAACGGTACCGCCCCGACCGCCCCGTAGAAGTCGCTGTCGTACGCGGCTTATGGGGATTGGTGAACGACCCCTCGCTGCGGGCAGATCGCGGCGTGATCGCCACCACGTCACGCCTCTCGCGTGATGCGGAGCGGGCAATCAAAAAGAGCTTCTGGAAGCTGTCTGCTCTGGATCATGACGATCTCATGACCCACCTTGGCTTTGAGCTGGAAGGTGCTTTGTGGCTGCCGCGATGAAGTTTGGCCTTACAGACATCCCGAAAAGCCTGCGCGCGCACCGACAGCTGGGGGAGGGCCAATAAAGATGAAGGAATGTACCTGGCTGCCGCCGGCCCTCGCCGGGCAATTCGAATTGTCTCGAATGAACGCCTGATGACCGCCTGCGCCGTTTGAGAATCATCGCCGTGCGACGAAGACAAGAACGCGCGCTCCGTGGCTGGTGATTACGTTCGGGTATCAGGGCACGAGAATAGTCATGTTGAAGAAACGGAACCTTCCGGCGTCTTCCCGAAGAAGCCAGAGAGGAGTCGAACCTGAAAACAAATGACTTAGCGGTCTCGGCCATGCTGAAGGCTCAATGGAATGAATACGATGCGAACTGGCTCCCCACCTTGGACGCATTTCGAACTCTTGCAGCCTAAAACCGCTTGTATTTGTTTACCGCGTGAGATCTCCGCGTAGCCGTTGCCGGGCATCACGCACCAGTGGATAGACGTAGATATCTTTGACCACTTGACCGTGAGCTTTGTGCTTCCGGTCCATACGCCCGCGCCC